>Ga0207996_1001001_pt1 | contig 21389 bp, 14 predicted proteins | sample AntAceMetag02UKG_FD_184773 | JGI IMG/M metagenome (GOLD analysis project Ga0207996, IMG submission 184773) | Saline lake microbial communities from Ace Lake, Antarctica - Antarctic Ace Lake Metagenome 02UKG (SPAdes) (version 2) | ecosystem: Environmental > Aquatic > Non-marine Saline and...
AGTTTTTATTTTTTACTCTTTGTCTTATACTTTCCTTATAAAGAAAGGTCTTTTATGAAACTATTCAAAGTTTTACTTCTAACAATTTCCATATGTATAATTTCTTCCGCGCATGTCCGAGATTACGCTTACCCTGTTACTGCAGATGTTGAGGATATATGTGGAAGAAATTATTTTTCTGCTGTCCATAACGCTCTTCAAAACGCAAAAAAGTCTATTTTTGTTGTCATGTATTTCATAAATCTTGATCCAAACAAGAATAATGAGGTAAAAACCCTAGTTGATGATCTTGTTGAAGCACATAAACAAAGAGTTAAGGTTAATGTAATTCTCGACAGGAATATTCAATTCAGAAAACAAAGACAAGCAAATCGGAAATTCCATGTTGAAGAAAAGAATAAAAAGGCTTTTGAATATCTGAAAGAAGCAGGTATTGAGGTCTATTATGATACTAACGTTACTTACACTCATCTAAAAGCTATCATAATTGATAAACAAAAAATCATTGTTGGAAGCAATAACTGGTCGGAAAGCTCACTTAAACGCAACAATGAAGCTGGAGTTTTGATTAATTCTACGAAAATTGCAAAAAGTTTCCTTAATTACTTTAATACAATAGGTATTGATTACGAAGAAAGCAAAAAAGACGTTCTCCCCTATCTGCAATTACCCAAAAGCACTCTCACTGGTTCATTGTCTCGATTTATAACAACTAATAACAAAGGATGCTGGAATTTATACCTTTGGTTAGTCAGAAAATACGAACCAGGACAGACAATCGATTTTGATTATAGTCTGGCTGAAGCGGATTTGGAATACGGCGGTGATCTAAACAGGTATAGAGCTCGAATGAACGAAAATCTAAAGAAACTGGATGAGGAATACGGCTTACTCAAAGCAAAATTTGCTTATGGGAAAAATGCTGAGATCACAATGAAACTTTTCAGCACAGCTGAAAAGCAATATTTTGAGATACCAGAAACATTTTGGAAATACGGATGGGACGAAAGATTGCCACTTTCGGCGCAATTCTGCTTATTTATTAACCTCCTCAAATCAGGCCCTAATCAAAAAATATGGTTTGATAGCAAAAAGAGACTCTCTAAAGAATTTAATGTAAGCCATACAATTATTACTAATGGGATGCTTGCACTAAAGAAGTGGAATCTAATAGATATCGAAAGAGGAAGTATTGAAAAGGGTTTCGCTAATAGGCCTGCCAATAGATACAGAGTTAAAAATATTTACTCTCTTGATGATTTCGAAAAGGAATTGAAGAAATTGAAGGATAAATATGGTGCTAATACAGTAAAGCAAGCCAGAGAATTCTCAAAAATAATTCTGGATGAATACAGCTTGGAGCATATTGAAGATATTGCTGTCATGATTAAGAAATATGGAGCTGACAAAGTTGAAGAGGCTTTTAATAAAATCTCTCAATATAAAATTGATAATCCAATGAGATCATTGAGATATGTGGCTGGGATATTAACAGCTAAAGAATAATCTATCTAAATATGGTCTTAACGCTTTTTGAATTACCTTTTATCTGCTACAATTGATAGCAACATGAAAGATATTCTATGAACCGTCGTTACTGGACTATTGAAAACGGTTTGATGCCCGTTATTGCAACTGCAATTCATAACGGACATGATATATGTTTATCACCAGACTCACTATATTCTATCGATGAATCCCAAAGATTGAGAGAAGAAGACCCTTATACTGGAGAGTTTACTAAATGCAGCAACAACAGAGTAATAGTTCACAGTTCCCGCTTTCAATGTGATTTAAACAGACCTAAAGATAAATGCGTATATGTTACACCTGAAGACGCTTGGGGACTGTGTGTCTGGAAAGATAGACCTACGCCCGAAATTTTAGATAAGTTGTACGCGCTATACGATTTATTTTATGCTGACATGCACACATACCTACAAAGTAGTATTCAAAAATTTGGAAAGATAGTCGTTCTCGATATTCACTCTTATAATCATAAAAGAAACGACCCTGATGCACCTCCACAAGATCCAGCGATGTTTCCGGAAATAAATGTTGGGACAGGATCGTTAGACAAAACTAGGTGGGGCTCATATGTCGATTGTTTCATAGATACAGTAGAACAATATGATTTCCTCGGACGAAAACTCATTATTAAAGAAAATGCAGTATTTAAAGGTGGTTATTTTTCACAGTGGATACATAAAACGTTTCCGAATGATGCCTGCGCTCTTGCTATAGAATTTAAGAAATTCTTTATGGATGAATGGACAGGATCATTGTACGAAGATGAATATAGTGAAATCAATAATCTCTTACACTCATGCGTGAAAGAAATACTTAAGGAACTGAAAAACAATGCCTCACAATAACGAGTTTTCCGAACAAACATTCCAAAACGTCATAAATATAATCGGTCAGCGGTTATTGGAAAATAAAAGGGTACGCCGAAAGTTACCTGGCGGGAGAGTGCATATTGATCGAAGACTGCCTTTTTTATGTGTTTTTCGACAGTCACCACACTTATACAAAGACGGTACCGAAAGATTGGTTGTGGGTGAGGCCTCATATGTTATTGTCGATGGAGATACTATCTGGCATGATAAAACAGTTCAGCTGTGCAAACAAATCATTGAAAAACAACAAGAGTGTTTTAGGACATTTCTTATTGTAGAAGTATGGCCCTCTCAAGATAATCAAGAAAACTGTGGCTCCCCTTGTTTCACTATTCACACCTCAGATGATGAATACAGCCCTTTACGCTCTACACTGTTATGCATGAAAAGGGAATTACAGAAAATACATATTATGAAAAAAGCGTGTGATGCTCATATCTCTTACACCTCTTCATCTGTTCCTCCAGGACTATGCAATTTATTTTCAGAAGATGACTTAAAAAAATATAATTGTCACGTTATTGGCCTTGAAGTACCGACACTCTACTTTGATCATAAGAATCATCAAATATACCCCATCGAACTTCAAAAAATGCGCAGGGGTATATCACGTGTTTTTAAGAAAACTTTTTTTGAATTTATCCGGTCGCAAACAGCAAATGTGCCACCACACTATTTAGAGCTCGGCAGAAAAGCAATGGTAAAAGCGGTCTGGGACACTGACAACCGTTTTGCTCTTATTGAACAACTATATGATTATCTTCTTTTATCAACGCCCCTTAATGTTGCTTCCGAACGAAAGAAATATTTTGATTTGGGATATAAAATTGAACCGACTTTTTATTACCGCCCCCTACCCATCGACCCGATGTTGTTAAAGAGACTACTATATAACATTCCTATTGAACGTATTGAAGACCCAATGCTTGAGAATCTTTTCCGTGAAAAGCAGGCCGAACTTGATAATAATCTATCTATGATTATGAATCGCGGCACAGACAAATATTTGTATGGAAGCATAAATACGTATGGGGCTATTGATACGCCTCTTTTACGTTTGGCCCAAAACATATTCAAGAAATATGTATGTAAAAATAATCAAAACTCAAAAAACTCTGTAGATGCAAAAACAATTAAACGATATGTAGAAAAACGCATGCTGCAATATCACAAAGCAGGACATGATTTGAGTGCCAAATGCTATATTAGAAACGATGTGTCGGGAATAATTGTAGTCAAAGGTGATATCTATATCGGATCAGACCTCACTATCCTTGAGGATAGAGTTGACGCACTCATTGCTCATGAAATTGATACGCACGTTTTAACTCACTATAATGCGACACTGCAGCCATTGCAGATGCTTGTGTCAGGGTTTCCTGGGTATGAGGAACTGCAGGAAGGCCTAGGGATTATTGCTGAATATTGTGTTGGCGGATTAAATTCTCACAGGTTAAGAATGCTCGCTGGCCGCGTAATCGCCGCGCATGAGGTTATGAACGGCAAAAGCTTTAATTATATATTTAAACTACTTACGGACACATATGGGTTTCACAGAAAGAATGCTTTTGATATGACAATGAGGGTATGCCGCAGTGGTGGATTGACCAAAGATTGTATTTATTTACGCGGGCTTATGAAGATATTAGATTATTTCAAAGATAACGGTGATATAGAAACGCTTTTTATCGGCAAGATAGGATTTCCTAATATCCCCCTTATTAAAGAGCTATTATATAGAGAGATAATATGCAAACCGCCTGTAATTCCGTTATATTTACACAGTGAAAAAACACATGAAAGAATGACGTGCTTAAAAAATGGCGTACCAATAGATAAACTTATTCAGTAAAGGAGGAATGTATGCGATTAGGGTTGGTGGTTAACGATATCATGACTGAACAGGCTGTATATACAACTACTCGACTTGCGATGGCTGCAACAAATCGGGGTCATGAAGTATGGTATATGGGTGTGGGTGATTTTGCGTATGATCCTGACGAAAATATTCATGCGCGTGCGCGTATGGTCCCGAAAAAAAGCTATAAAGCACTTAACATATATATGCGTGATCTTAAAACATCACGTTCAAAGTGTTCACGCATAACCGTAGACGACCTTGACGTATTGATGCTCAGAAACGACCCTTCCACTGACAGTGGGCCACGTTTCTGGGCGCAAAGTGCCGGAACAATATTCGGCCGTGTTGCAATGAGGCACGGCGTAATTGTAGTAAATGACCCTATTGGATTGTCGCTCGCTATGAATAAAATGTATTTTCAGCTTTTCCCTGAAGAAGTAAGGCCTCGAACTTTGATTACCCGTGATCGGCAAGACATAAAATCCTTTGCCAAGGAACAGGGAGGGACAATTATATTAAAACCGCTTCAAGGGTCGGGTGGCCAGAGCGTATTTTTTGTAAACAAGGAAAATCTTGGTAATATTAATCAAATGATAGAAGCTGTCAGCCGTGATGGATACGTCATTGCGCAAGAATATCTGTCTGCCGCAGAAGAGGGCGATGTACGGCTCTTTGTCATGAACGGTAATCCTCTGAAGCATAAAGGCAAATATGCAGCGTTTAGAAGACACCGGAGTGAGGATGATATCAGAAGCAATATTCATAGCGGTGGGAAGAAGGATCAGGCACTCGTCACAAAAGAGATGCTCAATATTGTTGAGATTGTCCGTCCAAAGATCGTTCAGGACGGAATGTTTCTTGTCGGACTTGATGTTGTCGGGGATAAATTAATGGAAATAAACGTGTTTAGCCCCGGAGGACTTGGTAGCGCGGAATCATTTGAAAAAGTCAATTTTTCAATACCCGTTATAGAATCACTTGAACGTAAAGTCGATTACATGAAATTTTACAGACGTAATTTTAATAATGTTGATCTCGCAACACTATAAAGTAAAATGAAAACCATACGCATGAAGGAGTGATAACGTGGATATATTGCATGTGATTCGTGGATGGATCCATACAATCGGATGGATAGGATTTATAGACATAGGAATACTTGCCGTGATAATTTATGCCGTTTTGGTATGGTTCCGACAGACAAAAGCTGCATATATTCTTACCGGTATTGTTATAGTTGCTGTTTTGTACCTGATCGTTCAGCAATTGAATCTTGAGATGACCGTTGATGTGTTTGAAAAATTCTTTGCAGTGTTCCTGATTGCAATTGTGGTGATATTTCAGGAAGAGATTAGAGCCATATTCGAGAAAATAGCACTTTTCAGTACACGTAAACGTGACCTCAAATGGAAGATGACAGTCTCTGATAATGAACGCTTTATACAGACACTTGTCAGGGCAGTTGTTGATATGGCACAAACCAAAACTGGTGTATTAATCGTTATAAAAGGTAAAGATACTCTAAAGAGGCATATCGATGGCGGAATAGAAATGGGCTCGAAGATCTCTGAACCGCTTCTTCTTAGTATTTTTGATGATAGTTCTCCCGGCCATGATGGTGCAGTTGTTATTGAAAATGAGAAGATAGACTTGTTTGCCGGTCATTTACCCTTGTCACGAAATCTGTCAGAAGTCGGAACGGGTGGCACCCGTCATTCTGCAGCATTAGGCTTATCCGAATTATGTGATGCGCTTTGCATTGTTGTTTCTGAAGAAAAAGGTACCATATCTGTCGCCCATAAAGGAACACTGAGGAAAATGTCCGGAGGGGAAGAACTGATTGATATCATTAAACTGTTTTATGATGAAATAACGCCTATAAAAAAGAGGAAATGGACATATTATTTGAAAAAAAACTATCGTGAAAAAGTAATAGCCGTTTGCCTGGCAGTGGGATTATGGTTTGTCAATATTCACGGCTCTAAGATCATTTACCACACAATACCAATACCGGTATCGCATATTGAAATATCGAAGGAATGGATAATTAAGGATATCAGTCCTAAATATGTAAATGTAACCTTTCATGCCCCGAGGAGCTCAATATATTTTGCGGGCAAGGATGAAATGAAGCTTTTGATTCCATTGAAAATGAAGGAAGGAAAACAGGGGATACGAATTTACGCGAGAGATTTTAAGTATCCAAGGGATTTTGTGCTAGATAATTACAAACCCATGTTCATCGATGTCGAATTACAGAGGAAAAAAAAGAAAAAGTAGATATATAACGGCTTGTCACATACAGTTACTACGTCTACAGCGTCAAAGATATTTTACCGGTTCTCTATCAACTCCGAGTATTGTTTTGTAATCAAACAGCATGCTGAAGAATATCTGCAGGCTGTTTGCATTATGAACTGTACGCACCTCTTTAATCTTTCTTGAAAAGATAAGTGTCACAACTAGCCTAAGTATTGCTGATATGAGAAATAACGTCAGTATCTTATGCCCTCTCAATGCAGGAAGAACATTTATCAAAAAACCGCCAAGGATTGCTCCACCGAATAATCCTATGCCGTGAAGTGTATTATAATAGGATATGCACCGTGTGCGTTTTTCCGGAGTTACCGCATCATAAATAAAGTTTGTGGTGCATAAATGATGTCCCGCCCACAAAAACCCTGAAACGATCTGGATAAACAAAAGAAATACCGGATGCTGATTTATGATCCATAAAAGAGGAATGATACCCATGAGTATAGTGGTGAATTTGATTACCTTGAGATTTCCTACATGATCGGCTATCTTTCCCCACCTGCTGATGAATAATAGCCGTGAAATTAGAGCAGCCGCAATAAGTGTGCTGTATAAAAAATAACTAAAATGCAGATCTTTAAGCATAAATACTGCATAGAATGGTGTTGCAATACTTACTGTAAAACTGAATACGGATATAAAAAAAACATACTTGGTAAAATTGCTCGTTTTAAGCTGGGCAAGAAACTGTTTAATGCTGAAATGTGAAGATTTATCATAAGATATTTCAGGGTCATACATTTTTCTCAAAAAATACCATCCTGTTGCACGCAAAAGAAAAGCAGTGAAAAAAACTATCGCAAAACCAAGAAAAGGATCAAGCGGTTTTATTTTTGAGAGCAGGAACCCGGCAAAGAAAGTGGCTCCTATCTTTATAAAACCGTATATCCTGCTTCTCTTACCAAAAAATGTCCCCCTGTTTTCTTTTACCAGATGCGATATCCAGCTTCCCCACGCGGGATTAGCGATCGCTGCAGCGGATGAAAATAGAACGACAAGCGCAATAAAGACATAGGGATGTATTATTTTCAGGAAAGCGAATACAGTCAGAAGCAAGAGCACCACTGCTTCAATGAATATAAATATCGTAACGGGCCTTTTTCTTGATTTAAACCGGTCTATTATGTCCGGTGTTTTTAACTGAAGCAGCGCTGAAAAAATATTAGGGAAACCGTTCAGCATACCGACCTGTGCTGTTGTCCCCCCGAGGAGCAGTAAAAACGGTGTCAAAAAGCTGTTAAGGAACCCGTTCATAGCATTAAACGAAATACCGTTTAAGAACGAATAGCGTATGCTTTTTTGTATAAGAATCTTTTCTGATGATTTTTCCATGGGAAATCTAATTATTTTTTGGTTTAAGAATATGAATGTATGCTATTTTCCTTTTATCAAGTCTTCAATGCCTTTTAGCGGTATTGAGACCCAGTCAGGACGGTTGTTCATTTCGTATCCTAGCTCATATATTGCTTTCTCTAAAAGATAAATGTACAGAAGAAGCTCACGTTCGCTTCGCTGATTAGGGATAAGATCTGTTTTTGACATCCCTTCGAGATACGCATTAAGATATATTCCGCTTAAGTAATGATGCCATGGCTTTATCCACTGCGTGAGATATTCTATGTCTTCGGGTCTTACTGATGAACGCGAAGAGATCGCTGCATGCGCAGTATAATGTATCGAACGGATAAGTCCCGCAACATCTTTAAAAGGTGAATGCTTAAGTCTTCGTTCGCTCAGAGGACGGGCAGGCTCTCCTTCAAAATCGATTATTATAAAATCTTTTTTGGCATACAATACTTGTCCGAGATGATAGTCACCATGGATGCGGATCTTCTTTCCTGACATTTTTTTCTGCAGTATTTTGCGCGTCTTATCGATGCACTTATTCTGTGAAGCGATGACTGATTCGGCAACTTTAACGGAAGAGGCCGGCAGTGTGGCAACGTTCTTCTTTAGCAGGCGGAATGTTTTTGCAATACGGTCTTGCATTGATTGATACAGAGATCGCTGATACAAAATAGAAAAATTCTCCGGAATAAAATCGCTGTTTGCATCCAAAGATGCAAGGGACAGGTGGAGCTCTGCCGTACGCTTTCCTAGAAGCGATATCATCTCAATACATATATCCCCTATAAATTCTCTTATATTAGAAGGGATATCTTTAAGGGTGGTATCAAAGAGTGACGGGTATTCCTGCGGCGGTGCCGCCAGATCCTCTTTTTGGGATAATATGCAGTCAAAGTATTGTTTTGCGGTGTCCTGCATATATGACCATGCATCACCTGTGTTATCTATATATTCCTGCAACAACGCCAAAGTTGATACCGCTCCGCTTTTATGCCTGTATTCGATGCCGCCGCAAAATAAGGGTATATGCGCAAATGTGGTGTTGCGCGAAATATATCTGATGATCTCAAACTCAGGATTTTTTCCCTCATCAATCTTTCGGTACAGTTTAAGTATGTAATTCTTGTTGTATATGAGAGAGGTGTTACTTTGTTCTCTTGAAAGAAGTATTGATGAAAGATTTTCTCCTGTTTCCTGCAGAAAACGTTTTGTGCCGGTATTGCTGAATGCGGCAAACTCCCCAGCTTTGCCCTGCAGCTTCTTTTTCTTTGCCAGAAACGCAAACAGGGTATTTCGAAAATTACCGTCATGGGTGCTGTCTATAAGAATGCCTTCTCTTTTATCAACAGTTATATACGCTATGATGCTTATCGGGGCATCTTCTTCAAGGACAGTACCGGTTTCTTTTGGGATAAAAGTTATCGGCAGCTGATAGATTTCTTGCTCGCCATCATAATAATATACTTCAATAAAAAGGAGGTGAGAAGCGTCGGGCCCTTCTAAATTAATATCTTCAATAATCTTTACTTTGCGTATTGTTTTTGTTTTTGAACTGAACCAGCGGCATGACCCGAGGTATGGCTTTATAACTGTCTGTTCGAACCGTTCTTTGAGCCTCCCTTTCAAGATGTTTTCCCAATGTGCTTTAACGGACAGTTCAGATACTATCTTTTGGTCTGGTCCCTTTAAATGATTTTTCTTTTTCTTTTCAAGCAAGAGCCAGAAATGACTGTGGGGCCCAAACATGAGCGTGTATGGCTTTTTCTTTATAGGTGGAAATTCGTTATTGCTGAACGCTTCCGTTCCGGTATAGCCTGCGAATTCTGACAGGTCTAGATTGGCAACTTGCGAAAAACGAGAAAGGTTTATTGCTACAACGACAATTTCATCCTCATGCCTGCGCACAAAAGACAGGACCTTATTGTTATCAGAAGCTACTATTTTGAGATCGCCTCTACTTAAAGACTTCATTTGTTTTCGCATAGCGATCATTCTTTTCATCCACCAGAGGATTGATGAAAGATTGCCGCTTTGATTTTCAACATTAATCGCTTCATAGTGATACGACGGATCAATAATCACCGGCAGGTACAACTGATGGGGGTTTGACTTTGAAAAACCCGCATTTCTGTCTGTACTCCACTGCATTGGTGTCCGTACACCGTTTCGATCACCCAGATAATAATTATCTCCCATGCCGAGCTCATCTCCGTAATAAATGACCGGTGTTCCCGGAAGTGAAAAAAGAAGAACGTTCAATAATTCTATCTTTCTTCGATTGTTGCTTAAAAGCGGTGCGAGCCTTCTCCTGATCCCGACATTTATCTTTGCGCGTGGATCTTTTGCGTAGAGACGATACATATAATCACGCTCTTCATCGGTTACCATTTCAAGCGTCAGCTCATCGTGGTTTCTTAAGAATATCGCCCACTGGCACCCATCGGGTATCGGCGGGGTTGCGTTAAGAATATCGATTATTGGATAATTGTCTTCCATCTGGACTGCCATAAAAATGCGCGGCATTACAGGAAAGTGAAACGCCATATGGCATTCATCGCCGTTTCCGAAGTATGAAGCAGCATCTTCTGGCCATTGATTGGCTTCAGCCAAAAGCATCCTGTTTTTATATTTTTTGTCGACATAACTCCTGAGTTCTTTTAAGAATGTGTGTGTTTCAGGAAGATTCTCGCAGTTGGTATGCTCACGTTCAAAGAGGTATGGGACGGCGTCTATTCTCAGGCCGTCTACGCCCAGAGAGAACCAGAAATCCAATACCCTTTTCATCTCGCGTCTCACTGAGGGGTTCTCATAGTTCAGATCAGGCTGATGCGAGTAAAAACGATGCCAGTAATATGCACCTGCAACAGGATCCCATGTCCAGTTTGATGTTTCGAAATCCTTGAATATTATCCTTGTATCACCATATTTTTCAGGATTATCACTCCACACGTACCAGTCGCGCATTTTAGATCCCGGTTTGGCTTTTCTTGCTTTTTGGAACCAGGCATGCTCGTTTGATGTATGGTTCATGACAAGCTCTGTTATAACGCGCAAGCCGCGTTTATGTGCGGCGCGCAGAAATATTTTAAAATCTCTGAGTGTTCCATAATCCCGGTGTATTTTAAAATAATCTGATATGTCATACCCGTCATCCTTAAGAGGAGATGGGTAGAAAGGAAGCAGCCAAATAGCCGTGACACCAAGATCTTCAAGATAGTCGAGCCGTTCTGTCAGTCCTTTAAAATCACCGATACCGTCACCGCTGTTGTCATTAAACGCGCGTACATGTAGCTCATAGATAACAGCATCTTTGTACCACTGCGGCGTATCTTCAAATTCGTGCAAACTCATACGTACTTCTCCTTATGTGTAATAATCAAAATCATCTTCACGGTGTATGTGAGGATGTATGCGTATAATATGCGCAGGTATTTTAAACGGATCGAGCCTGACAAAATTCCGCTCGCTATTCCAGATGTATTTTTCATCAGTCAAGAGGTCGTGCGCAAGATAGGATTTTTCTTCTTCTCTGCCAATGACAGAGTGCGGCACGGTAATCCACCCTGACTGAGTGTTATGCGGGTCAAGATTGACGATTACAAGGATGATGTTTTGATACCCATCGGTTTTTTTGCAGTAAGCAAGTAAAACATCATTGTCTGTTTCAATAAACTGTATGTTGTTTGTTGACTGCAGGGCCGGGTTCTCTTTGCGTATAGCGTTTGTTTTGGCAATAATGTCGGTTATTTGCGCTGATGCGGCTCTATCCCACTTTTTGATCTCATATTTTTCAGAGTCACAATATTCTTCACGGCCCGGAAGTGGTTCATGAATACATAGTTCATACGCAGGGCCGTAAATACCGTAATTTGATGAAAGTGTTGCTGCAAGTATAAAACGCGTTATAAACGCGCCGCGGCCGCCGCATTGCAGGTATTCATGAAGAATATCCGGAGTGTTTGGCCATAAATTCGGCCTGAAATACTCCTTTGCATCGGTAGTTGTTAGTTCGGTCATATATTCGGTCAGTTCATGTTTCGTGTTTCTCCAGGTGAAATATGTGTACGATTGCGTAAACCCGAGTTTTGCCAGATGGTGCATTATCTTCGGGCGGGTAAATGCTTCAGAGAGAAATATCACATCCGGATGAATATCTTTTATTTCACTTATCAGCCAGTGCCAGAAAGCTAAAGGTTTTGTATGCGGATTATCGACCCTGAGTATTCGCACACCGTTATCGATCCAGTAGAGAACGATGTTTTTCAGTTCTTCCCATAAATTTTTCCAGTCGACAGTCTCAAAATCGAACGGGACAATATCTTCATATTTCTTTGGAGGATTCTCAGCGAATTGAATGGTGCCGTCAGGACGATATTTAAACCATTGTGGATACTTTTTAATGTACGGATGATCGGGAGAACATTGGAAAGCTATATCAAGAGCTATTTCTATCCCGTGTTTAAGCGCCTCTTGGACTAATTTTCTAAAATCTTTTAGGGTCCCCAGCAAAGGATTGATATCAGTGTGCCCTCCGTCACGAGAACCGATAGCCCACGGGCTTCCGGGGTCGTCGGTTTTACAAACGGTAGCGTTATTCTTTCCTTTACGATTGGTCGTACCGATCGGATGGATGGGCGGAAAATACAGAACATCAAAGCCCATGCGTTTTATTTCAGGTAAAAAGGATATGCAGTCAGTAAATGTTCCATGTGATTTATTGCCAGCAATGCATGAACGGGGAAACATCTCATACCAGCTGCTAAACAGAGCTTTTTTTCGGTCTACCGTTACAGAAAACACTGTATCATGCCTGTCAACATGATCTATGTCAGGATGTTGTTGAAGTATGGCTATGAGTTTAGTTTCTTTGCATATGGTTAATAGAACTTCAATATCTTTTGTTTTTCGTAAAGAGCTTAATGTATTTTTTAATAATTCAGCACCTTTTCCTTTGATTCTTTTTAGAGCGTTTTCAATATGTTCTATGCCGATCTTTATGTCAAGTGACACATCCAGTTTCGCCTCAATTTTTTTATCAATATCTTTAAGCCACGATCCATAATGATCGATATATCCTTCGAAAGTATAAACATACGAGCCTGTCTCCGTGACGGTAAAAACACCCTGCCACCGGTCGTTCTCGATAAAGGTCATAGGTGAGCGTGACCAAACGCTGTCTTTTTCTTTTTTGTATAATAAAGAGCTGTAAATATGATCGTGCCCGTCTGACAATACATCCGCAGATACTGTTACACCGTCATCAACACAGCGTTTTATTGGATATTTTGCACACTCTATCTGTGGAGATACATTCTTAAAAATAATGCGTTTTTGTTTTTTTTCCATATTTATTTATCACGATTTATTTATCACGGGTTTAATAATAAAATGTATTATACCATGTATTGTTATTGAAGTAAAATTCAAAAATGATACAATCGTTATCATAAATGGTGAATTTTGTTTATTATAGAGGGACGTATATATGCCAAAAAGAGATACATTGCTTGAGCTTGTGAGCAGATATTGCCATTCTTCCCCTATTGATGCAGCCGTATTCATTGAGACCCTTGATGATCATGCAGCAATATCAGTGTTAAAAGCGCTTGCGCCCGAAATCACATTAAAGGTTATCAAGTCTCTTCCAGAAACGACAGCGGCATCATATATGGAACATTTTGATGATCATCTCATAGAGTATATAGCAGGCCGTTTAAGTCCAGAGCAGACCTCGATTATTTTGCGTCAGCTTTCAGAGGACAAACGAAAACGCTTTTTTCATAGCCTTACAGAAAAGAAAAAAAAAGATATAGAACAGCTCTTACAGTACCCTGAAGATAGTGCCGGAAAAATCATGAGCACTGATGTAACATCATTTCATAAAGAAGCAAAGGTAAAAGATGTTATACAGAAAATACGGCACCAATCAGCAAACAAACATCAGATGTCGTATTTATACGTTATTGATCATGAGACCCGTCTTATTGGTATAGTTTCGGCATATAACCTCATGCTTGCAAATCCCCAAAGTACGCTTGAGGAAATTATGCATACAGAAGTGTTTACAGTGAATTGTTTTACTGACAGAGAGATCATTGCTAACGAAGTTTCGAAAAGAAAATATTTTGCGATTCCGGTTGTAGATAATGATAATCGCCTCCTGGGCGTAATTAAAGCCGAAAAACTAATTAAAGGTGTTCAGGAAGAGGCTACAGAAGATATTCTTAAAATGTTTGGTGCGGGTGGTGATGAACGGGTGTCCTCTTCTATATGGTTTTCACTAAAAAAACGTTTACCATGGCTTCATGTTAATCTTGCCACCGCGTTTCTGGCCGCTATGGTAGTAAGTATGTTTGAGGGTGTTATCGCAAAGATCACGGTTTTGGCTGTGTATCTTCCTGTCGTTGCCGGCCAGGGCGGTAACGCTGGAGCACAATCATTAGCGGTTGTTATGCGGGGACTCATTATGCGGGAAATACCAGCTTCACGAGTAAAGCATCTTATACTGAAAGAAACGTATATTGGTCTTATTAACGGTGTCATAATAGGTATTGTAACAGCTATTATTGCCTTTCTATGGCAGGGAAACCCTTTTCTTGGTGTAGTGATCGGTTTGGGCATGATCGTAAATCTTGTTGTTGCAGGTTTTGCTGGTGCGGCAATCCCCATCACCATGAAAGCGCTACGTCTTGATCCGGCACAGTGCTCAAATATTATTCTTACCACGGTAACAGATGTCTTGGGCTTTTTCGCGTTTCTGAGTTTTGCAGTTATTTTTCAGAACTTCCTCGTGTGATTGAAGATGTTAATCAATACGATTGTAAATAAACAATATTCTAATTTATTGTCTGCCGACTATATTTTGTAAATAGAAGATATGAATATTTCTAGTGAAAACATAACCGGTATAACTGAACAACAACTCACTACAGGGCTTAATGCCGTTGTAAAAGACGGCATTATGAGCCACTTAATGGGAATTTTTACCAGCGGTGTTTTTCTTGTCGGGATTGCGCTTCATTTAGGTGCTTCAAACTTCGAAATTGGTTTAATAGCCGCTATACCGCCCCTTAGTCAACTCATTCAAATACCTGCAATTTACTTGATTGAGGCAGTTAATAATAGAAAAAAGATCGTTCTTGCTTCGGCTTTCATCAGCCGGTTTGCCTGGCTGTTCGTTGCCTTAAGTCCTTTTCTATTCTCTCCTTCCATGGGCATCATTATTCTTATTGGCGCAATTTTATTCCAATCAACAATAGGCGGGATCGCTGGATGCGCATGGAATTCTTGGATGCGAGATCTAATTCCAGAGGATCGTATGGGGCGTTTTTTTTCAAGTCGTCTTCGCATTGCGACTCTTATTGGCATTTTTGCAAGTCTTATCGCGAGTTTTGTCGTTGATGGCTGGAAACAATATGTTCCAACCTTCACTATTGGTGGATATATAGTTCTTTTTCTTGCTGGTTTCATTGTTGGAATGATTGGTTTATTTTATGTAAATAAAATCCCAAATATTCCAATAGTTCCTCAGAAGATAAAATTCTTCTCTCTCATCAAAAAACCTTTTAAAGATAAAAATTTTAAACGACTTCTTGTTTTTTTAGCCACATGGAGCTTTGCAATTAATCTCGCTGCTCCTTTTTTCACTGTATATATGTTAAAACGCCTTGGATTGGATATGTCAGGGGTTGTAATGATGAGCATTATCAGTCAAGCATTCAATTTTGCTTTTCTCGGATTGTGGGGAAAGTGGACGGATCATTTTAGCAATAAATCTGTTCTTGCCGCAAGCGGCCCGATTTTTATACTTTGTATCTTAGCGTGGACTTTTACCACGTTACCTGATAAGTATTTTCTCACTATACCCCTCCTTATCGGTATTCACATACTTATGGGGATTTCGACTGCCGGTATTACTATTGCAGTAGGAAATATCGGGTTAAAACTCGCACCAAAAGGAGAAGGAACCGCTTATCTGGGAGCTAGCACATTAATTATTTCATTAGCCGCAGGGATCGCTCCAATAATAGGAGGTAAACTGGCCGATTTCTTTTCCACGCAAAACTTGTCATTAATATTAGAATGGACAGGGGTTCAAAAAAGTATTATTTTCCGCCCTATAAACTTCTCTCATTGGGATTTCTTATTCGGGTTAGCCGCAATAATCGGTCTATTTGCATTACATAAATTATCGTTAGTAGAAGAAAAAGGACAAGTTGATGAAAAAATCGTTCTTAATGAACTGATGGCTTCTGTTAAAAGACCGTTAAGAAGCCTTTCAACAGGTGCGGGTTTATTACAGCTTATTTCTTACCCCTTAATAGTTCTCAAAAGTAAAAATAAGAAAGAGGTGCTCAAAGCAAGTTGAACACCTCTTCTTATAAATTTTGATCACTTGAGAAAGACAATAAATACAAAACTATTCTTTTACTTTTCCTAGCCCAATTACTTGAATATCTACCGGATCTGTATTGCCATTAGCTAAAACTAACAATTTAATTTCTCTAACAGCGATTTTATTTTTTAAGCCAATCTTCACTTGCCATAATTCAGAATTCGTTAAACGTTGTGTTTTTACTAATGCCTCCTTAAAAAGCTTGCCATTTTCTCCATATAATTCAATCTTTAATTGTTGCCCTTTTGAAACTATACCACGCAATAGAAGACTAAAAGAATCAATCTCCCTATAACCATTAAAACGGTAAGACAATCCTGCCCAATCATCATCACTATTTAATGCTTTTCTCAGTCTTACGCCATTGCCCTTATTTGATACATCCGAATCATTCAGCACAACCAGGTCACCGCCTGTATTATCCTCATAGCTGCCTGCGGCATCTAATGCTAAACTAACATCAACTTTTTCAGGAGGAACACCGCCTAGCCCTTGAACATTCAATAAAACTTCACCTGGTGCCCCATTCGCATGAACTGCAAGAACTATCCTTCTTATATTCTTTATTGATTGCCCAAAATCAATCTTTGCTACTTTTGGCTGGCTCATATTTAGACCCTTCGAATCAATTTGTCTTTGAACTAGAACATCCCCACTGCCTGAAACCAATTTCACAGTAATTATATTTCCTTGTTTCACATCACCACTAAGCACTACATTAATATCTTTTATATTTTGATTACTATCAAACGGCAGAATAAGCGCAATCTTAGCGTCGTCATAATCAGCTAATGTACCTTTTAATCTTATTGTTTTACCATCATTTAAAGGATTAACTGTACCGGATGATCCCCCACCTGCATCTTTTTTGAACTCTACCTGCCCTATTGTATATGAACCTTTTATATTAGGATCTAAAGACTCTAGCATAACCGGTTTACCATTATCAGCATATATATTAGATACAATTAAAAGGCTAAAACTTAATATTGAAACAAAAGCAACAAAATATTTATTAATCTGCATTTTATATTCCTCCTTTCTAATTGCATATTAATTTATATCAATACGTCATATTTTTCAACGTTTATATTAATGCTTGGCAAATAAGGTCTATGTACACCTTCAATACTCTCTCTGCTATCCATACGCCTTAAATTGCTTTTCTGCTGATCTCCCTCAGTTCAGCCCCCATTAAAATACCCTGTGATCGCTTAATATAATATAAATAAGGTGTATTTAGTTAAAATTATATACTAACATACATATAATGTAAGGGAGTATTGATATGAAAAATGTAATCTACAAAAGTCTGCTAATGATGTTTCTAGTAGCAATATTCACTTGTGTAAGTATTTATAATGCATCTAGCGAAAATATATCTATTAAGAAGACAACTACATTAGTTGAACAAACTGTTAATAGTGTAAGCACTGATACTGATCAAGCTGATAAAGGTGCCGGAGACATAGTTAAAGAAGTTACGGTTGAAATAAAAGAAGATAAAGTTAAGTCTCCCGATAAGGCTATTACACAAGAGCTCGAAAAAAAAGCACAATCTAAAAAGAAGGAGATCAAACAAGTAGTAGATGATATTCATAAAGTAGAAGTTGAAGCTGAGGACATTATTGAAGATAAAAAGGTTTTAGAAAAAGAGGCTGCCGTAAAAGAGCATGCTGCAGCAACAGCAGAACAAGAACTTAAAGTTTTACAGAAAGAAGCTAAAATACTTAACAGCACTGAAGCTTTCGCTAAAGCTAAGAAACTTGAGACAGAAATCGAGCGTTTAAAAAGCGAAGCTTCTCTCTCCAGGGAAAAAGTAAAGATATCAGAGTACAAGGCACAGCTAGCACAGAAGAAACTTGAAGCACATAAGGCAAAAGCTGAAGATTTGAGAGAAGATTATAGTCAACTTCAAAATGGCATCCTCAAACGAAAAAGCATTTTATACAAAACCCTTAGATCGATAATAATTATTTTAATTGGTATTTTAAGTTATATCATCTTGGGAATATGCATAAGAAAAGCTAAAAAACTCTTAACAAAAAAAGATGCTATTCGTGAAAAAGAAAGCGTTTTACACCTGAAAACAATATTGGCTCTTTTTAAATGGCTAGGTTCGATCATCATTTTTGCATTGATCGTGTTTTTTCTCCTTGAAAGTTTTGGTTTAAATATGGCTCCACTCTTAGCCGGTGCAGGAATCGTAGGTTTAGCTTTTGGTTTTGGCGGGCAATATCTTATTAGAGACATTATTAATGGCATTTTTATTCTGCTTGAAGGGCAATATAGAATTAACGATGTAATTAAGATTAATGATATAGGAGGTCTTGTCGAAAAAGTAACTCTACGCATAACAATACTCCGCGATCTAGAAGGCAAAGTTATTTACATTCCTAATGGTGAAATTAAATCAGTAATTAATTTTACGCAGAAATATTCACAAGCACTCTTAACTATCGGGGTAGCTTATAAAGAAAATGTAGACCGAGTAATGGATGTAATTAAGAATATCGGAGCTCAGATGAGACAAGACTCACAGTATGGAAGGCTTATATTAAAAGATCTTGAAATGTTAGGCGTTGATGATTTTGCTGACTCACAAGTCTCAATAAAATTCCGCATAAAAACGCTAGCCATGAAGCAGTGGACAGTTGCTAGAGAAATGAGACGGAGGATTAAAAACAAATTTGATGAACTTGGGATTGAGATACCTTTTCCTCACAGAACATTGTATCTTGGGTCAGGACAGGATAACGAATGGATAAAAGATTGGGCATTACGTACTGATAATAATAAGAAAAAAGATATAAAAGAATAAATATTTACTCTAAAGAGAACGGCATAAATACAGTTTCTATAGTCATCAAAGGCTATGAATAGTTCTGATTTAAAGTCTTTGCGTTTCGATTAATCTCATCAATCTATCAGCTCTTGCCTGAGCTCTTTTAATCTGTTTTGCTATTTCCATCTGTTTGGTTGTCGGTTTCATTCGCCCACCAACATCACGGTGATTTGAATCTGGCAGTTCACTATACATCCTCGTTAATTCCTGAATATTGCTCTCAACAACATTTAACATCTGATAAATATTATCTACATTAATATCGTACCGGTTATTCCCGTCACGCTATGATCAAAGCCTTCATCGTTAAACATCTTGAAGAGGTAAAATCTGTTCCGGCACTCATCGACTTCCTCGATTCCCATCCCGCTCTTACCGAAATGTGCGGCTTTAATATGGGCGTTCTACCAGATCCCTCCCAGTTTTACAGATTCCTCTCACGGACTAACAACTCACTGCTCCAGGATCTGCATCACTCTATTATCAAAGAGCTTTTTGATAAAAATGTTATCTCTGATGATATTTTTATCATTGATTCCAAGCCCGTTATGGCTGCTACCAGAGAGAATAATTTCAAAAACCCAAAACGTAATACGCGTAACAAAAACAAAAAAGCCAAACGTAACCCTTCTGCCACTCTCGGATACTATTCTTACCAAACAATCAGCGGCAAAAAAGACAACTTCATCTTCTTCTGGGGCTACCGTACTCACGTCATTGTCTCTAAAGAAGGTATTCCTCTTGTGGAACTTACTCTCCCTAACAATGTCAAAGATTCTGTCGCTGCTCGTAAACTCATTAAAAAACTCAAACGTGTCTACGGTACCCGCAAAGGCTCCATCCTTTTGGCCGATGCCGCTTACGACAAACGTGAACTTTATAATTTCATTGTCAATGAACTCAAGTGGCACGCCTTCATTCCTATAAACCCTCGCAACACACAACAAGACAAAACCTTCGGTCCTAATGGCTTCCCCCTCTGCGACGCCAAAATCGAAATGAAACCCGACGGCATCTGGACTGAAGGTTTGAGAACCCGCAGCAAATTCCGATGCCCAATTAAAACCAGCGTAAAGTTCGCAAAAAATCACCCCAATGGATGCCCCGTAGATCACTGCAAATTCAATCCCTATGGCTGCACAAAACATTTAGATATTACTGATGATGCCCGTTCTCGTGTCCCAAGAAATTCACTCTTCTATAAAAATACCTGTAATTTGCGCACCGAAGTTGAACGTTATTTTGCCCGCCTCGGTGACCGCGAACTCGAACAGACAACACACTACAAAATGAGATCAATCAAAAACCAGATGACTATCGCTCATCTCTCCTTAAGCCTTGTTGCCCATTCCGCGGCTATCCTCATGGAACAGCCTGACAAAATCAGATGCTATCGCTCCTTCTCCAGAGAACCAGTGACTTCTCTAACCGGGTAATCTTCATGCTTTCAAAGAACAATCATTTGTCTTTACAGGATAACTGTATCTTTTTTCGGCAATCGTTTGCTATCCCGTTTCTTTTGCTCTACTTTTTACTCTTCTCGAGATCACTTCCTCGCTTCGCTCCTCGCGATGAATGAGCTAAACGTCATTTCGCAGAAGTCTTTAAGATACATACAGGCCTCTTTTAAAAGAAAGACGATCCCGCCCTGGAAGATGTGGTCTGACCATAGGAAGAACACATATGGAAGGCAGCTATATATGCAAGCCTGTCGAAGACAGGTTGAGGAACGGAAGAGTTTTCAGAATAAAATTCGCAGAATTTTTTCTTAAAACTATCCGTAGTATCCTTGCATATATAGATGAGGGATAAAATAGGAAAACAAGAGGCTGAAGAGCCAGACAATAATTGGGAAATAAAGACTATATTACTTCTTAGAGGATTTGAATTTTCTGCCGACTAATTCATCGATGGATATATTTAGGGCATCGGCTATTTTGATCATTGTTTGAATGGTGGGTTGTTGAGCAACCCCTTGCTCGAGATTTGTTATTGCAGTAATCGAGAGATCAGCAAGATTAGCTAGCTTCTGTTGTGAGAACCCAGCTTTTTTTCTAAAGTATTTGATTTGCTCATTAATCATAATATTTTTGTTGTTGACTATATATAACATAGGTGGTATAACTTATGTTATATATGTTAGCTTTTTACCTTTACGTATAATTATAACAAAATAATTTTTGTTAAACAATTAATACATCAGGTATTTATGCCTGATACCTAATG
>Ga0207996_1001023_pt1 | contig 21383 bp, 19 predicted proteins | sample AntAceMetag02UKG_FD_184773 | JGI IMG/M metagenome (GOLD analysis project Ga0207996, IMG submission 184773) | Saline lake microbial communities from Ace Lake, Antarctica - Antarctic Ace Lake Metagenome 02UKG (SPAdes) (version 2) | ecosystem: Environmental > Aquatic > Non-marine Saline and...
GAATCGGGATCCAGCCTGAAAGACTCCATAAGCTCTTTCTTGGCAAGATCTAGTTTTTCGAAGCGCCCATATATAATACCTAGATTATAGTGGGTCTTGGCGTTTCCGGGATCAAGCTCTATGGCTTTTTTGTACTCACTTATCGCAAGTGAGCGCCTTCCTGAAATCTCATAAAGGCCGGCAAGGTTGTTATGCGCCTGCGGGATGTTAGGGTTTAATTCAATAGCTAACTTATACTCTTTTTCAGCGGCATTGAGGTTGCCCTCTCTTGCGCTTAAAAGGCCTAAATTTATATAAGCAAACGCATAGTCTGGGCCTCTTGATAATGCGTCGAATATATATGACTTAGCACGCTTGTAATCCCTATTCATCATGTACGCGTAGCCTGTATCATTGTATGGCTTGGGGTTAGATGGATCAAGCCTGATGGCTTCCTTGAAAGATATAATCGCGCTATCATATTCATTTGCCTTTAAATAAAGGCTACCAAGATTGGTATATCCGGTTGCTGTTATATCATCAATATCTGTTGAAAGATTAACCATTGGAAATATCGCCGCGCATAAGAGCAAACTTAGTCCTGCTTTTAAAAAGTTCTTCTTCTTTATCCTATCTAAAAACCATGATATGAAGAACCCCGTGAAAATAACCATCACCACAGCGAAAGGTACCCGGTATCTTGAGCTGACAAAATACAGAAGTATCGACGCTGTATATGTAATCACAAATAGGTATAGGGGCATTACCTTTTTCCAGTTTTTTAAGGATATCAACATGCCCGCTATTCCCAATGTACCTACAAATAGAAATGTGATAAATGGAAATCTTAAGATAGGTATCTTATCACGATAGACCTCGTAACAGGCGACATCGTATATCTCTTGGCTGTTTATAAAGAGAGTCAATTTTTGCCATAAAAGCCTTAAGAAAGCACCGGGGTTTTTCTTTATAAAGCTTGCGGCCTTGGACGCGTAATACTTTGATACCTCGGAATCTTTTAAATCTCTACCAAGCTCTTTCTGTGCTATTGTCTTGGCGTCGGTCTGTAAACCAGCGATATTTGAGCGCGCCCAGGAAGGCGCCTTAAACCTTCCATCGGCCTCTTCATTGTTTCCGATATAGAGATTCATTCCGGCGTGAGATGTCAGGAATACGATATCCCTAGATACGATATAATTTCTTACAAGAAGCGGCGTCATTACCAACAATACACCTACAATAGCCAAGGCTGCGTTTTTAAGGGCTTTTTTCTTATCAGCTGATATTATCACAACCCAGGCAAGTGCCAAAGGCAGGAATAAAAGCATACTCGCCCTTAACATAATAGCCAGCCCCGCTATAACGCCAAATAAGAAAAACCTGCGCTTGCTCGGGGCCTGAATAGCCTTGACAAAAATTAGTAATGAGGCAAGATAGAAAAAAACCGTAAATACTGTCGGGACTAATATGCCGCTGTAAAAAATAAAAGGCGCATAAAAAGCAGCTATAATAGCCGCTATAACACCGACACGTTTATTAAATATCTCCTTGACAATAAGATACAAAAGAACACAGCCCAAAGAACCTATTATTATCTCTACCAAGCGGACGATGAATAGATCATGTTTGAATATCTTAAAAATAATACCAAGAAGATACGGATAAAGCGGCAACCCGTTAAATAGGCCTTTCCCTAACCATTCTCCGCCTGCTATAGACAAGGCCCAATTATTATAAAACGCTTCATCAAGCATAAAGATATTATGGAAAATAGTCGATTTAATCTGGATAATATAGATAAACCTAGGAAAAAAAGCTATAAAAAATATAAGATATGCCATTTATGTCTTAGCGAAGGTCTTTGACGCTTTTATAAAAGCGTCTACTATAACAGGGTCAAATTGAGTCGATTTGTTCTCCTCGAGTTCTTTTAACGCGGCTTCTTTTTTTATAGGTTTTCTATGAGGCCTTCCCGCGGTCATCTCCTCATATGAATTGCAGACCGCTATTATACGTGATGACATGGGTATATCGTTTCCCTTTAATCCATCGGGATAACCTGTACCATCAAAATTCTCGTGATGATGACGAATAATATCAAATGTACTCTCTATCTCTCGCATAGGGCTTAGGATCTGTTCTCCTATTGTCGTATGTTTCTTAAAAATTTCATACTCTTTCTTTGTAAGTTTGGCCTTCTTTGTAAGGATCTTATCGGGTATACCAATCTTTCCAACATCATGCAAGAGCGCGGCTATGCGCAAGGTCTCGTAAAAATTCTTGGTAAAATTAACATAAGGTAAAAGCTTTTCAAGCTCCTTAGTAGTAGCTGCCGCGTAAGTACTGGATTTTGACGCGTGCGCATGTGCGTAACCATCTTTTGAGTCTATGGCAACGCTAAATGCCGAGGCAGCGTTTATAAAAAGCGTGTGCTCTTCTTTATACATCTTGTCAAGTTTGCCTATCCTTGCCTTTAGCTCCTCGTACATTCGCGCGTTCTCAAAGGCTATCGCGGCATTGCTGGAAAGGGTTGAAAGAAGTGAAAGATCATCTGTTGTATACCTCTCTCCTGAGCGTTTTTCACCTAAGACTAAAAATCCTATCATCTCACCACGCAAGAAACTTGGCACACACAAATTCGCCCCGGTCTTTTGCATCGCTATCCTTATCTGCTCGAGTGTTCTTTTTAATATAAGCTTTTGCGGGAATAACCTCTCGCCCTGGATCCAACTTAAAATATTTTCTATGCTTATCGGCTCCTTCTTCTCGATTAACCATTTTATAAGCGGTGAATCCTCATCAACCTTTTTTATAATATCCTGATCCTTAAACCCCTGAGAGACTTCCTGCAGATAACTATTGGCTGTCTTGTTGTATATATAGACAGAACAACCCGCTATCCTTACCTCTTTTGATATAAAACGGACCATTATCTTAAGCAGCCTCTTTGTATCGGTAACGAGTGTCATGCCTCGTGCGACACTCTTTAACGTAGACATATAATCATACCCCCGCTGATACAAGACCGCGTCTGTTGCCTTTGCGAGCATCTGCTCTAAGGGCCTGATAAATATTGTTATTATAAAGAGCGCGACAACAGGCAGCACCCAACGGTTTATATTGAAATTTAATGATAAGAACCTTTGCGCGATGAATACAAGTGCCACAAAGCTACCAACTATCCCGCCATACATGAGCGAAAAGACAAGTGTCTTTTTTCTTATAACCTCAACACCCATAAGGCGGGCTGTATATGTAGCGATCGCAACAAAAAGATTTGATGCCGCTACAAAATAGAATGCTAACGGGCCCAATACAAGTATATTTACCCCGTATACTGTAAAGAATATCAAGCTACCGCCGCCTAAACCAAAGGTGCCTGCTATGGTAACATACCTTAATTGTTTCTTACCGATATCACTCAAACTAGCGAAGGATTTGTGTACAAGATAATGCGCATAAGCCGGATACGCGATAAAATACAGGATAAACAACGGAAACAGGGTACCTGGATCTGTAATATTTAGACCAAGCTTATATGACACACCCTTTACTATATACGGCGTAAAACTCAATAATGCAAAAACAGTAGCAAGAAAGTAACCTGCTGCAACAACGTATTTCTGTTTGTTTTCCAGGCGCATCAGCTTGATAAGAAAACAGAAATAAAACAATGGCACAAAGGATACGCCAATGTGACAGAATTTTAAAAATAAAACAACATAGCTCTTGTCATTAAATATACAACCTAATAACATACCGAACGAAAAGATCGCGATAGATAGCATAAGTAAAAAATAGCTCTTTACTGTCTTTCCTCTCCTGCCACGGATAAATAACAGAAACCCTAGAAGCAATGTAATAACAAGCGTTATAATAGCCCCTGCTATATAATTTATTTTATAATAATACATTCTTACTCTACCTTAATCTATAATAAGCTCTACTTTTTTGTCTACGGCACTCTGCTTAATAGCGCCCTGCTCATACGCCTTTAAGAATGCAGCTACCATGTAAGGGTCAAACTGAGCTGCGGCATTTCGCTGTATCTCTTCCCTTGCGACCTCAACAGGCAGGCCTTTACGATATGGCCTGTCAGAAGTCATGGCGTCAAAGGTATCAGCAACCGCGATTATCTTTGCCATAAAGGGTATCTCATCAGATTTCAAGCCATCAGGATAGCCTTTTCCATCGTACCTTTCATGGTGATGTCTTATGCCACCTATAAGATCACGTAAACCTTTTATATGCGTTACTATCTCAGCACCTGTAACAGGGTGCTTTCTCATAGCCTCCCACTCCTTGTCACTAAGCTTTGAAGGCTTATGCAATATATTATCAGGGACACCTATCTTTCCTATATCATGCAATACCGCCGCTATCTGGAGCCTCTGCCGGAAAAGTGGGTTATTGTCGACTTCGTACACAGCACCCATGCAATCTAATATAGCAAGGCTAAAATTGGTAACCCTCTCAGAATGGCCATGCGTATAAGGGTCTCTTGCGTCTATAGCTGCCGCGAATGCAACTGAGGCATGCATAAAAAGCCTGTGCTCTCTCTTGTAAAGTTCCTCAAGCTCATTGGCCTTTTTATCTATCTCAAAATATAGCTGTGAGTTTTTTAGCGCAACAGCGGATTCATCAGAAAGAGCTGAAAAGAGGTCAAGATCATCCTGTGAAAAGAAATCACCTGATTTTTTATTCCCAAGAACCAGTATGCCTAATAGCTCATCCCTGTAAAAACTCGGTACGCATACAGCAGCGCCTAAGTCCTTCATCCTATGCTCTATCTGGATCAGGTCTGATGTAAGCACACTCTTTAATGAATAGCTTGTATCATCTCTGTTCCATCTTTGGGTCTCCTCTAAGGTAAGGGGCTTCTTCTTTTCAACAAGCCACTGAATAAGCGGATTCTCTGTGCTAAGAGTCATGTTTATATCTAAAATTCTGCTATTATTACGCGATGCCTTTATCTTATAAATGGATTGCTTTTCATCATAGATAAGGATAGAAACATTACTCAATCTTATCTTCATTGATATTATATGCACTATCAATCCAAGTAGTTTCTTAGGATCCCTGACAGTTGACATACCTATAGACGCGTCTCTTAGTATCTTTTGATACTCAAATTTCTTGCGAAATAAGCGTTTGCCAATTACATTGTATGCCAATCTTTCAATAGGACGAATAGCAAAAGTAACAAGAAGCAGTGAAAGCGCCGGAACAAACCATTGGCTTTGCCCAATATAAGGCTGTATAAACTGTTCACCCGCAACTATTACAAGCATAAATATGCCGACTGAAAACCCGAATATTCCTGCAAATACCGCTGTCTCACGAATAATAACTTCTATGTCCATGAGGCGATGGCGTAAAATAGCATAAGAAATTATACATATCCAAAAAGACATTATTAAAAAACCAAAGGGATAAAAACTTACTCCATAAGCAGGTAAGTAATCCACGGCTGCTATTGGGCCTATTACAAAACCCCAAAAAATGTATTTTATTCTGTTAGCATTTAAAGCATAACCCTCTTTCAGCTTGTTATGATAACCAAAATAAGAAAGCAAAGCCCCTCTAAAAAAAAGTGCAATAAATACAAATATAGATAGGAGATTTAAATTAGAAAAGCGTGGATAGTATCCCCACGTGTATGTATATATACCCGTTATAAGACATCCTGATAACCAAAGTAAACCTGTGAATATTATCCCTATTATATACGTAGCTAATATAAAATATCTTTCATGTCTATTTAAAAGTAAAACTATAAAATGGTGGAAAGTCATAGCTGTAAAAATCGCACCTGAAACACCTATTTTTGATAGAAATAATGCAGTACTTTTACTGTGAACCGAATATAAAATACTAAAAGAAAAAAGCCATATAAAACAACAAATGCAACCTGCAGCAAAAGTAATTTTATAATATGCTTTTTGAGTATGGAAACCCTGCGTAGCAATGACTAGCCCAAGCCCTAACAATAGCAAACTAGCCATCATTGGCAAAATAGAATATAAACTCATTTAAACCAATTCTTTATTTATTAATATCTTTGATAATCTTTTGCTTAAAGCCACTATTGTTAATATCGGTGGGAGTCCCGCTGACTCAGGAAAAACACTTGCATCGGAAACATATAGACCTTTTATTTTTGTCTCCAGATTAGTGTCTACAATATCTCCTATTGCAGCAGTACCTCCAGGGTGTGCACCACGTGTCTTTGTAACTACCATTGTTTTAGGGTCTACCCCTATTCCGCTAAGTATCTTTTTCGCAAGTAAAGCGCCCTTCTTTAAGCGCTGTAAGTCTTGCTCCGTCACAGTCTTACTTATAATACCTTTTTTATCCACGCTACCAACATTGTTATCCTTTATCTTTGTCATAATGCCTACAACTTTTCTTCTTCTAAAACTCTTAGCAGGGTAACCTATATCTAATTTATCTATAGAACTGCCATCCTCTTCTCTCAACCTTTTAAGCAACCAGTTTAATCTTTTTTTCTTCAAATCCTGCCCTAGTGGCACAAGAGAGAGTAATACCAAAAACGAATCTATAAAAGGTGATAATATAAAACCATGTTCTTTAAAAAAATTCATATCGCTTACGACAGACATAGTAGGCTCTTTGAGTAAACTGTATTCTTTTGATATGCCGTATGTAACATTAAGTAAATCACAAAAAAGCCTTTTACCTGCCTCGAGCCCGGAATTCTGCAAAATAACAGGTGTTCCCAGTCCTCCAGCGCATACAATAATAAGTTTAGCTTTAACTATAAGCCCCCTGCCTCTTCTTTTACCCCTTGCACCTATTACACGACCTTTATAGCTTAATATTTTTTGTATGTCTGAATTGGTAACTACTTTTACACCGTTCTTTTTTGCCTCTTCAATATCATTCAAAGAAGACCATTTAGACATAGATCGGCAGCCTAATACACAACGTCCACAAAGAGTGCAATTTTTAGGAGTAAAAAATTTAGGCGTCGGCACCATATTTATGCCGATGTTATTTGAAGCTTTTATTATCGCGCGGCTTGTTTTGCTTATTATGGGGTTTGGTATTATATTAAGCTCTTTTTCTGCCTCTTCATACTCATCTTCCAAATCGATTCCTAATTTTTCCAATTCATTTTCTAATGAACGAACACCATTACCACAACTTACTAAAGTTGTTCCTCCTAAAGTAATCGCCCTATATATTATAACGCCTTCCTTGCTCTTACTAAATAAGGCACATTTATCATATACCTGGGAAGCGAATAGTTCTGAACCTATACGTTTAGGACTACTCCCTTTTTCAAGCAAAACTATTTTCTTTTTGCTGACTCTGGATAATTCTTTGGCAACGGTAGCACCGCCCGCACCTGAACCAATAACAACAATATCTGCTTTCAATATTTCTGGCATAATTATAGCTCTGTTACACTAATTCCTTGAAGATGGCTGCTTCTTTCGCATATATATGTCATCTCCCCGAAGGGTCCACCACTTTTCTTTGTGCCACCATGTGTACCTATATACAAGGAGAAGCCCACATGCCTTGAATTAATTCTTAAAAGACCTGAGTTATGCATTTCGTGCATAAACTTATTTATGTACTCTTTCGATTTAATCCAAGCGGAAATTCTAAGGCCATAATTATTGTTTTCTGACATATCAACCATTTTAGCAAATATAATATCGTCTTTTGTTTTATCTGCATGCTCAGGTTTATTAGACGTACTATTTATTTTTAATAACGGCAAAAGCGGAAAAAAATTCTCTTCTCTTATACATAACATCTCAGAGCCCTTGATTTCGTCTTCTATTCTCACTAGAGTTGGGTCTATATACATACCTCTTGCGTCTTCTTCACCCTTATAACTGATTCTTCTGCCTCCACAAATAATCTCTGCGCCTTTTGCTTTGGCATCTTTTAGAAATTCAAAATATTCGGGGATTTTTATAACCGGCGATAGACAAGTTCCTGGATCATCGGGCAAACCTACCTTCATTGCTTTAACTTTGGCAAACATCACTTTACAAAAATCATCATAAATGTCTTCGTGAATAATAGCATTCTTAGGAACCATGCATATCTGTGTAGAACCTAAGAAAGCATCCAAAAGGGCGTCTGTAGATTTTTCTATATCAGCATCCTTCCAAACAAATAACATATCGTTTCCTGATAATTCTAATATAGTTTTTTTGCCTGCCATATAGGCTCTCTTGCCTATGTCTATGCCTCTATCGCTTTCTCCAAAGTGGAATATTGTGTTTACTGCTGGATTGCTCAACCATTCTTCTAACAATTTCACTGAATTACCTATTACTATATTGACAACACCATCGGGAGCGCCATTTCGTTTAAGTGCTTCGTTAACTATATTTTTCCATACATACATCAGGGAAATAGGACATCTCAAAGGAGGCTTAACTATAATAGCATTACCTGATAGTAAAACACCTGTAGCTACAAAAGAATTACTTGTAGGGGCATTTTTAGGCGGGTTAAGGCATACCACACCATCGGCTTTTCTCGCCAAATAAAGCGTTTCTTGACCAATTTTTCCTATCTGCTTCCAAACCTGCTCCTTATATAAATCTAAGGTTTCCGGCGCAACACCTCTTTCCATGCCCTCGAATTCCCACTCCGCAAGCTTTAAAGGATGGCCTTCTATTATAAAAAGCTTGATAATCTCTTCTCTATTCTCAACTAACAAATCATGTATATCCCCCATTATTCTACGACGCTTATCTAATGGGAAATTTTTATAAATTTTACTGGCCGCATAAGCTGCGCTAATTGCCTCTTGGCATAACTTTTCGTCACCCAAGCAATATTTGGCATATATGTACTCTTCGGTTTTTAGTGGCAGATCACCATTCTTTAAATCCTTGATAATCTTACGTGTTGTTTTGAAATCAATAACTGCTTTAGTAGCATATGGAAAATATTCATATTTGCCTGTATCTACATCATTCCCATTAATTAAAAGCGTAAATTTTTTCATCATTCCTCTTATTGGTTATTTTTCTGCTATTACCGCTCCATCAGCAATTCGTATTACCTTATCACCGTATTCAAGCTGGCGCTCATCGTGAGTTACCAGAAATACCGTTGCGGAGCTCTCCTTGTTTATCTTTGCCAACAAGTCCAGTATCACTTTACCGTTATCAGCATCGAGGCTCGCGGTGGGCTCGTCACATAGCAGTATCGCAGGCTCATTTATAAGGCTTCTCGCGACAGCTACCCTCTGTTTTTCACCCTCTGAAAGATGCTTTGGCTTGTGCCTTATCCTATCCTTTAGTCCTACTAGTTCTAAGATGCTCTCTGCTTTACTTGCAAGCTGAGTTGAATACCCTTCTTTTGCAAGAGCTGGCAGAAATACATTTTCCACGGCATTTAATTCCTCTAAAAGATAGTACTTCTGGAATATAAAACCTATATTATTGAGCCTGAAATCAGCACGCTGAAGCCTATTAAGCCTCTCTGTATTTTTACTGTCAAGAGCTATAGTACCATGCGTTGGAAGGTCTATAAGCCCGAGGAGATTTAAGAGTGTTGTCTTGCCGCTTCCTGAAGGGCCAAAGAGTATAGAAAACTCCCCTCTCTTTACCGCGATATTAACCTTATTGAGCGCCTTGATTACAGTACTGTCTATATAATATTCTTTAGTTAAGTTTCTTATGTTCATAATTGTCTTATTACTATCCATCAATCACCTCTAATTATCTTTACTATATTCTCTTTGCCGCTCTTGACAGCATAATAGATACTCGCCATAAGTGAGACAGTCAAAAATAGCGCGGTCGCGAATATGTAACTATTTACCTCGAATATAGGATAAAGATCTCCGAAAGGCATAATAATAGGATGTGCTTTGAGGTATGCCTGCAACAAATAATATAGCCCGGTACCGGCAACGACCCCTATCAATGAAAAAAGTATGCCTTCAAATATAAAGAAGAGTAGAAATATTCTCCCCTTTATACCGATAGCCCTTAATATACCTGTTTCACGTCTTTTCTTCTGGGTATTATAAAATATAATAAACGCCACCAGTATAGCCGCACATATAATGCTTACCGCGAATGTTATGATACTTATCAAGTTAAAACCATATACAAGGTCATCTGTTCCATAATCATCCCTGTCCTTCCAATGCTTTACCTCAACATCCATATTATATGGTTTATAAGCAGGCGCACCTTCCGCATCAAGAGCAACATCATCTTTTAAGCGTATAAAAATACTGGAGGACCTGCCATGTAACAGAACCGCATTTCGCAGGGTCTTAAGCGGCATAAATATACTATTATTGGCTATATAATCCCTGAAATCAGCGACACCGACCATCTTGCAGTATTTATCTCTATATACTTCCTTGTTAAACTTATCAAGATTGTGCTCTTTTATAAAGATCGCCTTTACTCTATCGCCTAATGTGATGTCCTCTGTCTTTGGTATCTTTAATTCAAATCTCCTTTTGAGTATATTTCCAAGTATAATCTCTTCCGCATCCGGATTTGAGAAATAATTGCCTTCAATAACATGCTTTCTTAGGTCCATGACATTTTCATCAAATTCAAGACCCCAGACCATGGTAACTATCCTACAATCTTTATATTCCAATACACAAGGCATCTCCAGAACAGGGCTGGCACTGTCCGCTAAAGGGTTCCGCCTCATCTCATGCAGGACCTCGTCGGTATCATATATATAGGACTGCCCCCTTAAAGGCGTAACGTAGAGATTACCGCTTACCTTTGGTATCATATTTCCGATACATTGCTCAAAACCATAGAGCATAAACCTTGAAAACAGGACATTGGCAAACAAAAACCCCAGGGCCGCAGAGACAAAAAGAAGCGAGCCAATATTGTTTAACATATCCTTTCTGGCAAGGAATATGCTCAGTTTTAAATTTCTTAACATAAATTACATGCTCCTGTGTATTTTATTATTTTAGCATTATATATTAGTATTATAAAGGGAAAACAGGACTTTATCAAAAAAAAATAAGGGGAGTATCACACTTTTAAAGTGGTACTCCCCTTATCGAACCTGCAACTCTCATTAAACTATCAGTTAAGACAAAATGTCTTTAAAACTAACATAACCCCCAATAGGGTTAAGAACGCTATCGGAACAGCCATAAAACCCATGCCAAAACCTACAGCAAATCCTTGTTTAAATATTGTCTGCTTATTCTTTACCCCACGAATTTTCTTAAACTCGTGTATTACTTCCTCCAAATCGTACGACAATTACTTCCTCCTGAATCATTTGATTCTGTTGTTACCTCCCACCGAGATAACGTGTATTATATAGAAAGAAGAACATTTGTCAAGAGGAAAAAAATAATAAAAAATAAAATAAAATTTAAAAGGATTTTCACGACGGGGAAAAACCATTAAAAATAGTCATGTATAAAAATTAATTATAGGGGTTAGCTATTAAAGCTGTTCAATGGTGTAGGAAATATCACGCTGGGCACCGCCCTTCTTGCGCTTTGCTGTAATATCATTTGCTGCTTTTACTTTTTTGTGCCCATGCTTATCTATAAGATGGATATATGTCTCAATAGTATTTAAATCTTTTGGTTCATCAAGTTGAGCTGATAATTTTTGAGCTTGCTTTGTTGTTTTGTGGCCATATTTTTGAACAAGTTTATTTATATCTTTCTTAAACTCTTCGTCTGAAATAAGTGGATTTTGACAATAAACATTGGCTTTTCTTTGGGCAAATAGCACGGTCTAAAACGATTTCATATTATTAAAGGGCTACTAATTAAGTAGTGTGTCCCCTTAATTAATCGATTTCGCCGATAAGCTCTTCGAGGAGGTCTTCCATAGTGAAAAACCCTATAGGCTTATCCTCTGAATCTACGGTGATAGCGAGGGTCTGTTTCTTGGATTTAATGCGGAATAACGCGTTATCAACATACATATCCGCTTCAACATATTCTAAGGGACGTAAGAAATTCTTTAATGGCTGGGTCTTATCCTCTTGGTAGACAATATCTAAGATATTGATTATACCTATAAAATTGCCTTTTAATGTCTTGACCGGAAATCTTGAATAACCCGTTTCTCTTGCCTTTTTAAGCAGGTCATCTATTGTAGCTAACTCCTGAATATAAACAAGCTCATCAAGCCTGTTCATAACAGAATTAATCTTCTTCTTTCCGATATCGAATATCTTATATATAATAGAACGCTCGTATGTATCTATATGACCTTGAGCCTCACTCTCTTTTATAAGATACCTTATCTCATCCTTGGTCACAAAAGGGCTCTTCTTTTTGAGTGATTTTTTACCGTTTATCATAGTAAGGATAGCGTTTACAAATATATTGACCAGCCATACGATAGGATAAAGTATCTTCCAGAAAAATTTTAACACTGTGCCCAGATAGAATGTTATCCTATTGGCGCCATGTGAGAATACAGCCTTTGGTATAAACTCCGCAAAGACAAGTATAAGCGGTGAGAGCAAGAGGGTCGTCATCCACCCGGTATCAGACCCGTATTTATCATATAATAATCTTGTACAGAGTGATGATGATACGACAACCGCGATATTAGTGCCTACAAGTGTCGTAGCTAAGAGCCTGTTAGGGTTTTTAAGCATGGACTGGATAAGCAGTGCTTTTTTCTCTTTTGCCTCAGAGAGTATCCTTAGGCGTATCCTGTTAAGAGATATAATAGCTATCTCAGAGCCTGAAAAGAACCCTTCAAAGATTATCGCTATTATAATAATGATAATATATAGTATAGTCATTACAAGCTGTCCTTAGAATCTTCTTCCTGCGCTATAGGTGATACTGTAGCCCTCACCTTTACAACCATATTATTCTTTACCTCAAGCACCTTAAATCCTACACCTTTTATCCTGACGTGCTCACCCTGTTTCGGGACTTTCTCAAAGAGTAAAAGCAAAAGGCCGTTTATAGTTGTGACCTGATCCATGGGAAGCGATATATCAAGTTCGTCATTTACATCCCTTATCGCTACCTTACCTGATATTGTGTAAGAGCCGTCTTCCTCCTGCTTAATAGGGACTATCTCCTTGTCATATTCATCTTTTATCTCGCCTACTATCTCCTCTAAGGCATCTTCTAAGGTAACAATGCCTGAGGTGCCGCCAAATTCATCAAGGACAACAGCTATATATATCTTGGCTGATTGAAACTTGACTATCAAGTCGTCTATCTTCTCGGTCTCAGGAACATATAGGGGCTTTTTGATAAAGGGGGCGAGCTTACCCTTATGCTTTAGCATAAACTCCTTGGTGTATATAACCCCTATTATCTTGTCTATTGTTTCCTCATATATAGGTATCTTTGTATGCTTGGATTTCTTCATTATGCTTATAAGCTCTTTTGCCGAAGATTGCTTTTCGCAGCCTACTACATCAACGCGGGGTCTCATTATCTCGTCAACACTGCGGTCACCAAGCTCGAAGATAGAGTGTATCATCTCTTCCTCGTCATCATCTATTATGCCTTCTTTCCTGCTGATGGTCATAAGCGCCTTGAGTTCACTCTCGGTAATATATGGATTTGTATTCTTCTTGCGGGTAAGAAGCATAATAAAGATATCAGATACGATACGTAAGAGTCGCCTTATAGGCCATATCAATTTACCGAATATATGAAGTGGTCTTGAACAAAATATTGAAAACCCTTCTGGGTTGCTCATGGCATAGGTCTTTGGGGTAACCTCGCCGAAGATCAATAGGATTAGGGTCATAAAGACTATAGAGACCGCCACACCATTAGCGCCAAAAAGTGATATGGATAATATGGTCGCTATACTGGTAGCGGCGATATTTACAAACATGTTGCCGATTAATATAGTGGCAAGTGTGCGTGTAGGGGATTTTAATAAAAGAGATATGGTATTTGAAGCGGATGGATTATCTGCTTGTATCTTCTTTTTCTGAAAACCTGTAAGTGAAAAAAGCGCTGTCTCAGAACCTGAGAAAAAGGCGGAAAGGATAAGTAATGTCAGAAGCAAAAGGCCTAAGAACATATTATATTAGAGCCATTTCTTTCGTTTAAAGTAGTAAAGCATAGCAGCGGATATAGAAAGCATGATACCTATGACAACAGGGTAACCAAATTTACTTGAAAGCTCCGGCATGTTCTTAAAGTTCATGCCATATATACTCGCTAAGAGCGTTAAAGGCATCACAATAGTCGCTATTACAGTAAGGGTCTTCATGACCTCATTTAGGCGGTTTGAGACAACGGAATTATATGCCTCGAGAGCGCTTGTAATGATATCACGCGACGTACCTATGGTATCTGTCAGCCTTATAAGGTTATCATATATATTCCTAAAATACGCAATATGCGAGGGTGTGATAAATTTGGATCCGCCCCTTATCAGCATATTGACCGTATCTGCCTGTGGGCCAACGGTGCGGCGTAAAAACATTATCTCGTTTTTTAGGCTATATATTTTATTAAGAGTGGACTGATCAGGGTCTTTAAAGATATCGTCACTGACATCGTCTACCCTATCATCAAACATGTTGATTATCGGGAAATAATTATCAATCATCATATCTATAATAGAGCAAAACAAAAAATCAGCGCCATGCTCCAATGTTGGGGAATGCTTGCCTATCTTCTCTTTTATGGTGGCGACCGACCTTACATTATCAGCATGAACAGTTACGAGAAAGTTTCTTCCCAGACAGCAGTCCAGCTCAACGGTTCTTAGTTCCTCTTCCTGATCAGAATGAAGCTCTATAGCGAAGATATTGACAAAAAGGTAATGCTCGAACATCTCAACCTTGGAGCGGGCATTGGGCATGATGCAGTCTTCGACAGTAAGTGGGTGAAAATGAAAGATGCTTGAGAGCATATCTATCTCATCTGGGGTAGCTGCTTTTATATCAAGCCATAAAAGTCCGGATTCGTCCTTAACAGCCCGGGCTATCTCATCACGTGTAAGGCCTGTTTTTAATTCCTTATCTTTCTTATATAAATATGCGTCATACATTTTTCACCTCGGATGTTTATACAGGTTTTTCTTTGCTATATAATCCACTACCTGAAACGGCACCAGCTCACTTATAGGGTCATCCTTTATCACGCGTTCTCTTATCTGTATAGAAGATACATCAACCTCATCCATATCTACGGCTATCACCTGCTTAAGCACATTCTCCATTAGGAAACCCGGCCTGGTAAAGATAACAAATTCGCAAAGCGTGAATATCTTATCCAGGTCCTTCCATGTATTAAGCCCGGGCAAGGCATCTGCGCCGGCTAAGAAAAATATCTCTGTCCCTTGTGGGTAGCTATCCTTAAAATATCGGATAGTCTCAACTGAGTAGACCTTTTCCTTCTTGTCTATCTCATAGGGTGATACCTCAAACCCTGATTGTTTTTCTATAGCAAACTCTATCATGGCGAGCCGGTCTTTTGAATCAGCTATCTCGACAGCATCCTTATGAACCGGAAAATATGCCGGTATAAAAATTACCTTATCTAGTCTTAATTTGGCTTTTGCACGCGACGCCAACGCGATATGACCGTTATGCACCGGGTTGAATGTACCACCAAATAATCCGATACGCATATTTTTTGCTATTTCCTTATCTGGCCGCTACCAAATATTATATATTTATATATCGTAAGCTCCTCGAGCGCCATGGGCCCGCGGGCATGTATCTTATCTGTGCTAATACCTATCTCCGCGCCAAAACCGAATTGATATCCATCTGTAAAGCGCGTTGAGGCGTTAGCGTATACACAGGCAGAATCAACCTCTTTTAAGAATTTAAGCGATGTATCATAATTTTCAGTTACAATAGAATCAGAATGGCCTGAACCATACTTTGCGATATGATTTATCGCCTCCTCTGTATTCCTTACTACCTTGACAGCCAGTATAAGATCTAGAAATTCCTCGTACCAATCAGATTCTGTTGCCTTCTTTATATTCTTTGAAAGCTCCCTGGTGCGTGTACAACCTCTTATCTCTACGCCTTCGGCTACCAATGCATCTATCGCCTTTGGCAGGAAATCCCCGGCTATATCTTTATGCACAAGCAATGTCTCCATAGCGTTGCAAACACCCGGACGCTGCACCTTGGCGTTTATAGATATATTTAAAGCCTTTTTAAGGTCTGCCTCTTTATCGACATATACATGGCAAACACCTTTATAATGCTTAATAACAGGTATCTTTGATTTATCAGCTATCATCCTTATAAGCGCCTCGCCTCCACGCGGAATAATAAGGTCAAGGCAATCATCCATCTCCAGCAAGTAAGCGACTACCTTTCTATCAACAGACTCAACCATGCTTATACAATCCTCAGGAAGCCCACTCTCTTTTAAGGCGGCTCTTAGTATCTTATATATCGCGAGATTTGAATTTATGGACTCTTTGCCTCCCTTTAATATAACCGCGTTACCGCTCTTTATGCAGAGGGTCGCGCAGTCTGATGTAACATTTGGCCGTGATTCGTATATAATGCCGATCAAACCTATAGGCACCCTCATCTTTCCGATAACGAGCCTGTTAGGCCTCTTCCACATCTTATCTATCGCTCCACATGGATCCTTTAATTTTATAACCGCGTCTATAGAGGCTGCCATCTCCTCAATGCGCTTCTTATTCAGGCTAAGCCTATCTATCATGGCCTTTGAGAGATTGGCCTTCTTTGCAGCTAAAAGATCCTTCTTATTCTCCCTGATAATAATATTGGCTTTTTTTCTTAAGCTACGTGCCATATTTTCAAGGGCCTTATTCTTAAGCTGCGTAGAAGACTTGGCCAATATCCTGGAGGCTGCCTTGGCTTGCCTTGCTGTTTTCTGAACCAATGCTTTAAGTGTCATACTATATTCTCTTTTTCTTTAATGCAGGTAAAAAAACAGTGCCTATCTTAGATGACTTATCTATTCTAAGTAATACATCCTTAACCCTGCCATTGGCGATCACACACTTTATGCCTGCTAATGTGGCGATCCTTGCTGCCTGAATCTTACTTAACATGCCGCCTCTGCCAAGAGCGCTTTTGGAAGGTTCTACCATCTTCTCAATTATTTTATTTACGCTTTTTACTATCGGTATCACTTTTTTATCACTTGGGTCATATAACCCATCAACATCTGTAAGAATAACAAGCGCGTGCGCGCCAACAAATCTCGCCACAAGCGCTGAAAGCATATCATTGTCACTGAATTTTATCTCTTCTGTGGCTATAGTATCATTCTCATTTATAACAGGGACCGCGTTAAAATCATTGAGCAGGCTCATGATAGTATGCTTTGCCATATCTATCCTTTTGCTGCTGGAAAAATCTTCTCTTGTAAGGAGTATCTGCGCGGCGTGTTTGCCGTGAAAACGAAAATTCTCTTCATAGAGCTTCATAAGCTTGCCCTGCCCAATAGCGGCACATGCCTGCAGTTTATTGAGGTTTCCAGGACGGCTGGATAGCCCTATCGCCTCCATGCCCGCTCCTATGGCACCGGATGATACGAGTATAACATTAAGACCTAATCTCTTGAGCTTACATATCTGAGCAATAAGCGACTTTATAAAGACCGGGTCAAGCTTGCCTGTCTTATGCCTTGAGAGGCGTTTTGCCTTGCTAAGAACCGCGGTGCCGACTTTTACTACTATTATTTTCTTTTTCATGCTTACACCCTTATCTCTACCTTTTCCTTTACCTCTACCTAGTATTTTAAAACTCTTTCGCAATTGCATTTATAAATTCATCAATACCTATCGCGTCTTTTGCGGAGATCGAGATAATATCCTTCTTTATTTTTTTCCTCAAAAATTCAAGATTATCTTTTGATCCATCTACATCAATCTTATTGCCTACTATAATCTGCGTTTTAGATCTAAGCTTTTCACTATAGAGTGAAAGCTCTGTATTTATTTGATTATAATCTGAGAGCACCTCTTCAGCGCTTGGCTTTGAGAGATCAATAAGGTGAACATAAAACTTTGTCCTCTCGGCATGGCGAAGGAATTTATCCCCTAAGCCCTTTCCCTTATGTGAATCCTCAATAAGCCCCGGAATCTCAGCTATCTTAAATCTCTTGTCACCATCATATTCTACTACGCCAAGAACTGGGGCCTTTGTTGTAAAGGCAAACGAGGCTATCCTTGGATGCGCCTTGGAAATCTTGGATATAAGTGTTGATTTTCCGGCATTAGGAAGGCCTATTATGCCAACATCGGCAAGTAATTTAAGCTCTAAGAAGAGCTTTCTCTCCTGACCTTTTTCTCCGGGGGTAGCATTTTTATGACTTCTATTGCCCCTGCCGCCTATACCACCTTTGGCGACAAGAAGCTCGTCGCCTTCTTTTACCAGGTCCCTTATCAGGTCCTTGTTTAAAAAATCATAAACAAGGGTTCCCTCGGGCACGTCTATTAAAAGCGTTTCACCGTTTTTACCGCGCGCCCCCTTGGACCTTCCGTGGACCCCATCTTTGGCCTTGAATAATTGACGGTACCTAAAATTAATAAGGGTGTGCACATTCGTGCTCACCCTTAATATAACATCGCCACCATGTCCACCGTCACCGCCGTCAGGATAGCCTTTCATGTTCAGCTTATCCCTGTAAAAGGTATCTACGCCCTTGCCGCCGCTTCCAGATTGAACAGTTATCTTGGCGGTATCAATGAACATAAATACTACCTATGCTGCAATGATATCTACTTTTCTTGATCTGAACCTTACGGTACCATCAATTTTCGCGAAAAGAGTATCATCTTTACCAATGCCCACATTTAGGCCAGGGTGAAATTTGGTACCACGCTGCCGAACTATTATAGAACCCGCACTTACAAGCTGGCCCCCATAACGCTTGATGCCAAGCCTTTGCGACGCGCTATCCCTACCATTGCTTATAGAACCTTTTGATTTTGTATGTGCCATTGACTTCCTCTTTGTTTATTAGTTTTAAATCGTATTTAATTGTTAGAAACTATTCTGATATACTGTGTTTATTTTATCTCTTTAACCTTTACTCTTGTTAATAGATCGCGGTGCCCGATCTTCCTTTTATAGCTCTTTCTTCTCTTAAACTTAAATGCTATAGTTTTTGGGCCCTTTTTATCGCCTACTATATCGCATATTACCTTCATGCCCTTTATATAGGGCGCACCTATGACAGCTTCTTTGCCGGATATAGTCATAAGCACTTTATCAAAAGAAACCTCTTTTTTCTTTGTTGTGCGCGGCATATCAAACGAATCGCCTACTTTTACCTTCTCCTGCCTTGCTCCAACTTCAATGATTGCATACATTTGGTAAAATTCTCCTTTTTTTAAAATAATAAGTGCTCTACACGGCCCTTCTTCTTACTGTGTAAAAAACTTGCAGATTAACACATTAAAATTTAGTTGCAAGTATAACATATATATAAATATATGGCAAGTAAAAAAATTAATTGACCGCTTTAATCTTGATCTCTTCTATATGCAGGGTATCATCAGATACGACTGCTATACGGCGGCTAAAGACCTTCTTTAAGTTATCAACCGCAGCAGAGTCATTGGTCACCAACCGCTGCGCTATACGTGGATGGACAATTATCTCAATAGACATCTTGTGAGGCCTTCTGACCTTTAGAAAACTCTTTATCTTTCTTAGGGCTGATATTACTATCGCGCTATCTGATTTTACTATGCCCTTGCCGCCGCAATAAGCGCAATTTGTATAAGAACCGCTTTCGAGGCTTTTTCTCACGCGCTGCCTGGTCATCTCTACAATATTGAGCTCTGAAAAAGATATAAGATTGGTCTTTGCCTTATCCTTTTTAAGCGCGTTCTGTAATATAGAATAGACCTCCTTTTTATGTGGGGGAATATCCATATCAATAAAATCTATAATTACGATACCGCCTATGTCACGCAGGCGTAACTGGCGTGCTACTTCTTCGGCAGCCTCTTTATTGACCTTGTATATAGTATCCTCAAGATTCTTCTTGCCTGTAAACCTGCCGCTATTTACATCGATGGCTATCATACCTTCTGTCTGCTCAATAGTGATATAACCGCCGCATTTTAAATATATCTTGCGCTCGAAAAGCTTGTCGATCTCCTTCTCTACATTATGTTTTTCAAAAAGCTGAACAGGGTCTTTGTGAAAGCGCAGTTTGTTTCTGTATTTTGGCGCAATCTTGCCAATAAATGCCTTAAGACGCTTAAACTCCCGTATCTCATCTACTGTTACTTTTGCTGTGTCATCACTTAAAAAATCCCTTACGATCTTTAAGGCTATATCAAACTCCTCAAAAACAAGAACCGGGGATTTTTGTCTCTTTGACACGCTGCTTATCTTTTTATAGACATCTAAAAGGTAAGTCGCGTCTCTGACTAGCTCTCTCTTGTTGCAGCCCTCAGCCGCGGTCCTGGCAATAAGCCCTACATCCTTGGGAAGCTTTATCTCATGCAACAAGGTCTTTATCCTGCGCCTCTCTTCATCTTCCCCTATCCTGCGGGATACTCCTATGCGCTTTGACGTAGGCATAAGTACAAGGTACCTGCCCGGAAGAGATATGTGCGTTGTAAGGCGAGCACCCTTAGTACCGAGCTGTTCCTTGGTAATCTGCACAAGTACATCCTGGCCCTTTTTTATAACCTCACTTATCTTTGTCTTCGCATTCCGGTGCTTAAGACCATGTGCCGGAAAAAAGAACCCCGAATCCTCATCCTCTATCAGCGGTGCTGTAATGTCATCGACATATAGAAAACCGTTCTTTTCAAGGCCGCAATCAACAAAAGCCGCACCCATGCCATTTAATACTGAACTGACAGAACCCTTATACACATTGCCGACAATTCTTTTTTCCGCAATCCTCTCCACAAAGTACCACTCAAGCTTCTTATCACGCAAAATTGCTACTCTGCGTTCTCCTGCTTCAATATTTATAAGTATCTCCTGCATATTATACTGTTGCTCCCTTCCATGTAATGTTAAAAGTTTATGTCTTCATCTCTAATATTTTAACGCCTTCAGGTAACTGCTTATTAAACCTCTCCTTAAAACTAAGCGGACTGATAGTCTCTTCAAGCAAAAATTCAACCTCTTCATCCCTGCTCTCAATACCTAGCTTTAACGCCTTCTTAACCCTTATGACAGGACGTGGATTAAAACCCTTGCTTAGATAAATCTTAAAGCCTGCCCTGCGCAATCCCCTGCTAAAAAGCCTTAGGAGATCTAAATGCGAAATATAACGCATCCACCCGGTCTTACTAAACAGTGCGTGGTATTTTATTTTCATATGATTAAAAAATAGGTGTCTGTGCAGATTCAAGCTCCTAATGCAACAGTTTACTAAAGACTTCATGCGGAGTTAAGAATTTTAGAGTTTTCCGCGGTCGGTCATTTAGCATGTCTTGTGTATGTTTGATAGTTTTTAATGTTACCTT
>Ga0207996_1001024_pt1 | contig 21369 bp, 20 predicted proteins | sample AntAceMetag02UKG_FD_184773 | JGI IMG/M metagenome (GOLD analysis project Ga0207996, IMG submission 184773) | Saline lake microbial communities from Ace Lake, Antarctica - Antarctic Ace Lake Metagenome 02UKG (SPAdes) (version 2) | ecosystem: Environmental > Aquatic > Non-marine Saline and...
GCATGTGCGAGAGCAATCATAGTAAAATCGGAGTTAAGTCCACTGTGGTCATCGATGAGTGAAATCTCTTTGAGTAAAGAAAGCGAGGTGTCTTTTTTGTAAATAACTATCTCATAATTTCCAAGCAGCTGGATCAGTCCGTAATATTTGTTTTTTGGATTACGCGTCCCCTTTGCAATCACTCCGATATGCCCGAATTCCTTAGAAAAAAACTGTATGATCTGGCTGGTATTGCTGTATTCGGTAACCTTCAGTACAATGGCATTGCACTTCTCAATGCGCTGGCTCATCTCACGTTATTCGACGGTCACGCTCTTTGCCAGATTCCTCGGCTGGTCAACATCGAGCTCTCTCTGCACCGCTGCATGATACGCAAAAAGCTGGAGCGGGATCACTGTCAGAAGCGGAGTAAGTGCAGGAAGCGTTCTGGGAACAAAAATTATATCATCTGCAAGACTTTCCAGTCCATTGCTGGGCTCATTTGCAACCACGATAATCTTACCCTTTCTGGCTTTTACCTCTTCGATGTTATTCAATATTTTGCCATACACGAAATCATCAGGAGCAACAACGATCACCGGCATATTTTCATCGATCAGTGCAATAGGACCGTGCTTCATCTCTGCAGCAGGATAACCTTCGGCATGGATATAGGAAATTTCTTTTAGTTTTAATGCACCTTCGAGTGCAACTGGAAAGTTTATCCCTCTTCCGAGATAGAGTGCATTCGTGGCATTTTTGTACTTTTCTGCAATTGCCCGAATTCCACTATCCATACTAAGGATCTCACTTACTTTACCCGGAATTGATTTTAATTCCTTAATATATTCAGCACCATCACGTGGAGATACTGAGCGCATTCTCCCGAGTAAAAGTGCAAGCAGGAAGAGAACTGTGATCTGGGATGTGAAAGCTTTAGTGGATGCAACACCGATCTCAGCACCTGCATGTATATATGACCCAAAATCAGTTTCACGGGCAATGCTGCTGCCCACGACATTTGTGATACCCATAACTTTTGAACCGCGTGTCCTGGCTTCTCTCAGTGCAGCAAGGGTATCGGCGGTTTCACCGGATTGGCTGATAACGACCACAAGAGTTTCCGGATTTAATAACGGGTCGCGGTATCGGAACTCGGATGCATACTCGACACGAACAGGTATTTTTGCGATGTCCTCGATAAGATACTGACCGACCATCCCCGCATGCCATGATGTTCCGCAAGCAACAATACAAATTTTCTTAATGCGATTCAATTCTTCTACCGAAAGAGAGATTCCTCCGAGTCGTGCAGTATTGTACACATCCATTATTCTGCCGCGAAATGCATTAGCGATCGTAGTGGGCTGTTCAAATATTTCCTTCATCATGAAAAAATCATACTCACCCTTATCGATCATGGAGATGTCCCAGTTGATCTTGCTTATTTCTCTCTGAACTTCGTCATCAGTAATGGTTTTTATAGTAAAATCATTTGCAGATATCTCCACAGTTTCATCATCCTGAAGGTAGATGACATTTTTCGTATGCACGACCAATGCAGCGGCATCGGAAGCAATAAAATTCTGACCATCCCCCACTCCGATAATGAGTGGACTTCCTCTGCGTGCAGCATAAAGTTTATCCGGAACATCCAGATTGATAGCAGCAATACCGAGTGTTCCCTCGACCTGTTTGAGCATCATACGCACTGCATTATGCATGTCTTTACATTCAAAATAGAATTGTTCGATGAGATGGGCGATAACTTCTGTGTCCGTATCGCTGACAAAGACATGCCCTTTTTGCACCAATTTATCTCGAAGCAGTTTATAATTCTCAATGATACCGTTATGCACAACAGCGATCTTTCCAGTACAATCTATATGGGGATGAGCATTCAGAGTCGTCGGCTCACCATGCGTTGCCCAGCGTGTATGAGCAATACCCAAATGAGTCTCGAAATTTATTCCTTTGGGGAATGACTGCTCCAGTTCTACGATCTTGCCTTCTTTCTTATGAATAACCAGTTCATTATCCGTGTTTATAATTGCAATTCCCGATGAATCATACCCGCGATATTCCAAGCGTTTTATGCCCTCGATCACGATAGGCAGTGCTTGTTTATTTCCGACATAGCCAACTATTCCACACATGGCTACTCCTTTCTAAAAATTTGTGAAGCGACCTGCACTCCATTTTTCTCATTTACAGTTTGAAGAACAAGAAATCCAGCTACAAAGAAAAGTACAATACTTAAAATAGCCCATCGCTGACTGTGTAAGATCAGCACGAGCACTCCATATAATAACGGACCAATAATGGCAGCAGCCTTGCCGCTCACTGCATAAAAACCAAAGAATTCAGCGTGCTTATCTTCAGGAGTGAGAAGTGACAAGAATGACCTGCTTGCAGACTGGCAAGACCCGATCGCAATACCTGCCAAAAGCCCGACTCCGTAAAATTGCGTCACGTTGGTGCAGAAAAACGCCCAGATAACCACAACAATCCAGATAAGCAATGTGATTGATATTGTTTTTTTGGCTCCGATCTTGTCAACAATAAAACCAAAAATGATCGCACCGATAAAGGACGTAATATTTGCCAGCACAAAATAGATAATGAGCTGCGCTCCGGACATGCTGAAGCGCTGTGCACCGTAAATCGCTGCGAAGACTATTACTGTTTTAATGCCGTCATTGTAAATAAAAAATGAAATCAAAAACCTGAAGAGGTCTTTCAGATCCTTAATATGATGAAACGTCTTTTTGATGCGCTCGTATCCGTTTTTTATATAATTCTTATTTTTAAATTGGTGCTTTGATTTTGATTCTTTTAAAAAAATGAATATTGGAATGGCAAAAACTCCGAAGAATGCAGCGATCAGAGGAAAAACAAGAGGCACATTCGTTTCTATGAACAAATAGGAAAGGATGAGTGCGCTCAATCCACCGATGTAACCGATCCCCCATCCCAGGCCGGATACTTTTCCCAGATTCTTCTTAGTCGTGATCTCCGGCAGAAAAGCATTATAAAAGACATTGCCACCTTCAAAGCCAATATTGGCGATCATGAATATAAGCATGCCCCACAGTACAGCGCCAGCTCGTACAAAATATAATAATGCAGTAAAAAGCACAGAAATGTAACAGAACACAAAAAGGAATTTCTTTTTTGAGTGTGTGTGGTCAGCAATGGCTCCGAGAATTGGTGAAATAAGGGCAACAATGAGCATGGAAAGACTAATTGAAAGCCCCCAAAGTGAGTCTCCTACTCCCTCTTTACCAACGACAACGGACTTAAAATATACGCTGTACACAACCGTTACAATAACTGTTGTGAAAGAAGAATTGGCAAAATCATAACTGATCCAGCCAAGTATATTCTTTTTCATTTAATTATAAAAAAAGCCCTGTGGAAAGGGCTTAAAAAAGTTGATATTTACTTATCCTGCTCTAGCTGTTCAATATATTCTAACTGCTGTTTTGACTTGTAGAAGTCTGAAGAATTTTTAAATCTTTTCACGATCAGAGAATAATATTCCTTCGCTTTCTCATATTCATCAGCAGAAAAATAATACTCGGCTATCTTGAACGATATTGAAGACGCATTATATGAATTGGGAAATTTTCTGATGAAGTGCTTAAGAGATTCATAATATGCATCATCGCCTTCAGACAATTTTGTGCATTCTGCAAGCCCAAGCCAAGCAGATTCTTTGAGTAAAATATTATGTACTCTGGATTTCGCCTTATTGAAATACATCTCTGCCATTTCTACATCCGGTTCACTCTTTTCGATATTGATCTTTCCCAGATACAGGTACGATAATCCACTATATTTTGAGGATCCAAATTCTTCGAGCACTGCAGAAAATTCAGCTTCAGCTTTATCCGGTTGGTCATCTTCATAAAGCGCAAGAGCATTATCGAACTGCCTTAATGCGAGGATATTAACCTTTCCCGAGCGGGATGTCACTGCAACGACCACAATGATGGCAACAATGAGTACCGCTGCACCCAGAGCGACCTTTTTCCAGTGGTTTTGAATAAATTCAGAAAAAAGCAGTGCTGTTGTCACAAACTTATCTTCTTTTATATCATGGTGTTTATGCCGTTTGATTTTCTTTGCCATTTTAACTTTCCTTCATGATTTTCAATAGGACACTTATTTTAATATTGATATTATTTGTCAAAGGATAAATATGCAATTTTCCCGATCATGTCCCCGGTTTTTTCTTCCAGGAAAAAAGATGAAGCTTTCCTCCGATTCCCACAATCAAGATATACAGTGGCTGCAAAATCGCCCACAATGGGAACAGAGAAAGAGATTTCTTTGGGAGATCAAAACGCGTAATACCTCTCCGTAGGATGATATATTCTCCTATCATTTTCACGAGCCACGCACCGGCAGCATAAAGAGATATGAAAAAAAGTCCTATAATGATAAGTACATTCAATAGAAATACATCTGCAAGATAAAGATAAAATCCAATATTTAGTGATACCTGAACTCTTTCATTGGAAGCCCATCTTGTTCGCTGGTTCAAAAAATTACCAAGCCGAGTTTCTGATTTTGTAAACGCCTGCGTCTCTTTACCAAAAGCAAAGCGGATTTCGTATCCCGCACCTCTTATGAGCTGCATCAAAAGAACATCATCTCCTGAAATATGATCTTTTATGCGTTCATAGCCCTTTACTTTATCAAAAGCTTCTCTTGTATAGCCCAAATTCTGTCCGCTGCAGGAGAATGCTTTACCTGCACCAAGCGCACCTGCTGCTGCAAAAAAGAGCCCGATTGTATCAATATATTCGCACTTCTGGAAGATAGTTGCTTCTTTCCAATTCGGGATAAATGGGGTGGATAAACCTGCGACCATTCCCACTTCTCTGCCAAAATAACGAACCATTCCAGAAATCCACTGATACGTAACTACGCAATCCGCATCGGTTGTAAGGATGATCTCTCCCCTGCTTTTTTGCACTGCCTGATCGAGTGCATTCTTTTTGCGGGAAATTACTTCATCAGAAACAGTGACCGGAAGCAAAATCAGGTTATCACTCTTTTTTTGAAAATCAAGAACTATTCGAGCAGTCGCATCCTCAGATCCATCATCGGCTATGACAATTTCATAGTTGTTTTCCGGGTAATCCTGGTTGATGAGTGATGTCAGGAGCTGAGGGATCGTCTCCTCTTCATTTCGTGCTGCAACAACAACTGAAACAAATGGCCGAGCATTCGTTGCGGCGGTGTATTTTCGTCCCAAACCTCGACAAAATATGCTGAGAAAGATGAGATAATAAAGAAGAAGAATGCCTAAAATTATTATAAAAGCTATCATTCAGTTCGACTAGACTTAATACTTTCCTTGTAGCGCATTGTACGGTAATATTCATCCATATCTATGAAGAGTGTATCTAAGCTGAGATCCTGATAACCTATCGGTTCAAAGTTGTAACCCAAACTGTCGGAAAGGATTGTCGGCTCGGTTCCTCGTATAAAAATTTCGTCAGTGACTTCTTTTTCAAAGGGCTGTGCAAGCAAACCGGTTTTTTCGGAGATCGTTACATGAATTATATTATCCGGTTCGTGGAACTGGAATAACTTTTTGTTCACGATCGCTTCTCCGGTCGAGTCCTTCGGCGAGCTGTTATAGACTGCTCTTTTCATAATATAGGGCCAGGGTGGAACTGCCACATACGCACCTGCCTGTCCTTTTCCGAGTGTAATATTATCATCAAAGCCAACCCATATGCCAAGGACTAGCTGCGTTGTATACGCAATACACCAGGCATCCTGATAATTATCAGTCGTGCCGGTTTTTCCTGCAGCCGGGAGATAAAATCCACGCCATCGTATACCTCCCGCAGTTCCTCCATCCACAACTGACTCCATCAGATTTGTCATAAGATAAGCAATATCCTCGCCAATGACCTGGGATGAGTGCGGAAGATGTTCCTCGAGCATTTTTCCTGTTTCATCATCAATTCTTTTGATGTAGATGGGATCAATCCGTTTTCCTCCATTTGCAAATGGGCAATACGCAGAAATAAGCTCCGCAGGATATACCTCTACAGAGCCAAGTGAGAGGGCTGGGTATGCGTATAAAGGGCTATCAATTCCAAGACGCTCGGCATATTTTATCACCTCATAAGGAGTCAGATGCATAAATATTTTGATCACGGGAATATTTCTTGAATGCTTGAGTGCGATGCGCAATCTGGTCAAGCCATAGAATTTATCGGAATAGTTTGGCGGCTTCCATTGCGTAGTATCATTCTCAAGAAATACAAGCGGAAGATCGTTTATCATAGTAGCGGCAGTATAACCATTTGCGACAGCAGCGGTATATATGAAGGGCTTGAAAGCTGATCCGGGTTGCCGCCGTGCCTGCAACATACGATTGAACTTGCTATGACTGAAATTTCTTCCACCGATCATTGCCTGGACATATCCCGTATTGGGTTCTATGGCAAATACACCGCCTTGTACATATTTCGTATCAATATCAAAAGTATCCGCAGGAAATTCGTCATATTTTACATCATAATTGAGTTTATTTTCAAATTCCGTCAGGTGATTATTAAGCACAGAATCAGCATAATTGGTTAAATCCAGATCAAGAGTCGTGTAGACTTGCAAACCCCCATTGTAGAGCATTGAAGTACCGTATTTCTGTTCGATATATTTGCGGACGTATTCAAAAAAATAATCAGCCGGCTGCTTGGCTTTTTTTCTTGTCTTTATCTCGACAGTATCATAATATGCTCGATAGTACGCAGTCTCGTCTATATAATCCAGCTCATACATCTGTGCGAGAACGAATTTACTTCTTCGCACTACTTCGTCATAGTGAAGCCGAGGATTAAGATACGTGGGTGCTTGCGGTATCCTTGCCAGAAGTGCGCTTTCTGCCAGGGTAAGATCTTTTGACGATTTCCCGAAATAGTTCTGTGCTGCGGATTCCACTCCGTAGTTGCCGCCGCCAAGATAGGTTTTATTGAGATACATTTCCAGGATCTGGTCTTTCGAAAAGGTTCGTTCGATCTTGAAGCTGAGAAGTGCTTCCTTAACTTTCCTGTCCATGGATTGTTCGAGAGTAAGAAACATATCCCGTGCAAGCTGCTGTGTAATGGTGCTTGCCCCTTGCCGAATACTGCCTGTGGAAAAATTTGTAAGAAATGCCCGGAGAATCGAGGTGAAATCGACGCCCATGTGATCATAGAAATTTTCATCTTCCATGGCAATAAAAGCATTGATAAGTGTATCGGACATTTCTGACAAAGGCACGCTTCTTCGATGCTCGCTCGCAAATATCTTCACAAGATTGCCATCTTTATCATACACTTTTGTGCCGTTCATGAGCTCGTACTCTTCGAGCTGAGATACGGGGGGAATCTCAAGACTGTAATGATAAATCAAACCAGCAATAAGTCCTGTAAAAAACAGGCATACACAGGTTACGATAAATAATATTTTCCAAAAATTTACTTTTTTCATACGTTACATTTTTTTGCGGAATTCCATTGAACTGTCAAAACTTAATTGAATAATATTTGCATACTTTGATTGTTTCAATCCATATCAGGAATGAGTAAACTTCTATATTATTGTATTACAACAGAGGAAAAATCAAATATCCTATCTTTCAATAATCCTTTTCAGGCGAAGAACAAACACGGCACCATGTGGTGAATTATCCTCAATGAATACTTCTCCGTCATAATCCTCTATAGTCTTTTGTACAATAAACAAACCGATACCTGTGTGTCCATTTTCGCCATAATGAAAGCCCTCATCAAAAACTCTGTGCTTAATTTCATCTGCTATACCTACTCCATTGTCAGCAAACCTGATCTTGTTGTTTTTATATTGTATTAAGACTTATTTCTACCCTTTTTCCAATTTCTTCTAACATTTCTTCCTTCTTTTCTTCACGGTATAAATCAAGGGCACTTTTGATTACAATAAAGTCGTTTGAAATATCATGATGCAAGATGGAATTTGCTATTTTCAAACGCTCCCGATTGATCTTAAATTCCTCTTCAGCTATCTTGCATTCTGTGATATCACGTCCAGCACCAAAAATTCTAGTGATCTTTTTTTGTATGATTCTTTTATTTTATTTCTCTGTCATTTTTTTCTATTTCCACTTTCGTAGGATTTTCTTAATCACAACTACTTACAATATCCTGTTTGCCCATCTTAACTATGATTTCCAGGTATAACAGCGCCCATTTTTTACATATTATGAGAGGTTTAGCTGTATATTTTTATAGAGAATTATCACGAGGATGCCAGTGATCAAGCCGCTTATTAATCCAATAAGCAGGATGAGCGGGAGGAGTGCAAAAATCCTCGAAGTATGAATAAAGAGAAAGTATCCAAGCACAAGCTGTGTCATCATATGGGAGAGTGCCCCAGTAATACTCACTCCAATTAGACTAAGTGAAATCCTGCTTTTATAAACAGCATACATAACAAGCAGTGAAAGGACACTACTCACAAGTGAGAAAAGTATGAGCGGGGTAAATAGTAATCCTGAAAATAGATTTCCTATAATGACCTTTGCTAGTGTGACAACCAGCGCAGATCTGAAATCTATTTGCACAAGAATTAGCAATATGAAAACATTCGCCAGTCCGATCCTCATAAAAGGCAAAGGTTTGGGAATCATACCTTCAACAATAAAAAGCAGAACTGCCATGATCGAGTATGCAGCGAGAATGAGTATCTTTTCTTGTGAGGATTTCATAAGCTATCTCGTAATATAATCGAGATCGGATTTTTTCAGGAGGTAAATTATCGTCTTATTTGGCAAGCATACGATCACATCGTTTGCATACCGTAGCCAACCATGCTTTACACAAATTTTTTGAGGGCAATCGGAATCTTTCACCCTTATCTTGCCATCCTTTACTTCGACCACTATTCCGTTTTCCAAAGTAATAATTTTATCCTTATTCAAAGAAATATTTTCGGATTTCCCATTGTATTCGATTACAGCATAGTCACTTTTCACACCCTTTTTATACACAAATAAAGACGAAGCGATAATTGCAATAATCACAAAGACGATGAGTATTCCGTCGGCAAGAGTGAAATGTGAGAGTATTTCGCGCCTATTCAAACAGATGAACTCCGTAGATTTTCTGTCCGCACTTCTCGCAGCAATTCTCCTTAGTAATATTCGTGATAGAAGTATAATACCCTGCTCGTTTAATCAGCAATTCATTGCAATTCGGGCAGTGCGTGTCATGGGTATTCTGCAAATTGATATTGCCGACATACACATAGGACAGCTTCCTTTTTCCGATCTCATACGCCATTTCCAGAGTGGACGGATTTGTGGGTGGTTTCTTCATTTTGTACACTGGAAAATATCGCGAAAAATGGAGTGGGATTTCTTTATTGACTTCTGCCACAAATGAAACCAGCTCCTCTATCTCATTCCGGGAATCATTCAAATCTGTAATGATCAGATTAGTAATTTCAAGATGTGTATGCTGTGCAGCAAGTTTGATCGAATTTTTTACCGGCTCTAGTCTTCCTGAGCAGTAGGTTTTATAAAAATCATTATTAAATGCTTTCAGGTCGATATTCATTGCATCCACATAGGGAAGCAACTTCTTGAGTGGTTCAGGATTTATAAAGCCATTCGTCACAAGCACAACTTTGAGTCCATGTTCGCGCAGTACTTTTGCGGTGTCGAGGATATATTCATACCAGATAAGAGGTTCAGTATACGTATAGGCAACACCGATTGAATTATATTTTTTACACAAAGCGATCAGGTCACCAGCTTTCAGAGAACTTGTCGGTGCTTTCTGCTGTGAAATAGTATAATTCTGGCAAAAATCGCAGGTAAGATTACATCCATTTGGTCCGATTGAGAGAATTTCCTTTCCTGGATAGAAATGATACAGTGGTTTTTTCTCAATGGGATCCATTGAGATAGAAATCGTTTCACCGTAATTTTCTGCGTAGAGAATGCCTTTTTCATTCTTCCTGCCAAAACACATCCCCTGTTTCCCCTCTTCGATCTCACACATCTGAGGACAAAGCTGACACTGCACTGCATTGTTTTCCAACTTTTTATAAAACCGTGCTTCTTTCATGTGTACCTCATTCTCACTTTAGAGAAACTGCTCGATCATATGCAAGGTTTTCTCTAGCGCACCACTATTCTCCTCCATGACCTGTTTTGCATTAATACCCATTTCAGCTCGTTTCTGAGGTTTACTATACAAATCCAAAACTGCATCGTTCAGACATTTCTTTTCCACAATCGTAATAGCTCCTACAGAACTCAATACACTAACAGATTCTTTGCAACTCGAATAATAAGGACCCATGATAATGGGTTTGGAAAAATACGCCGGCTCTAATGGATTGTGACCTGTAAAATCATAAAAGCTGCCTCCGACGAGTGCAACATCAGAAACCGCATACGCTTTTGTGAGTTCACCCATTGTATCTATGAGTAGAAGAGGCACCGGGGAAGATACTTCTGATAATATCTGGAAATGCACATGATTTTGCGTGAGTAATTTTACGATCTCATCAAGCCGCTGCAGGTGGCGGGGTGCAAGAATGATCTGGAAGTCAATATCCTTCTCTTTTAGAAGACGATACAGCCTTGCAACAAGAAGTTCCTCGCCCGGTCGCGAGCTTCCAAACGTAATAATGAATTTCGAAGTGAGATGCCATTCTTTTTTAATTACTTCGACATCATAATCCGGCAAAAGAAGTGCGAATTTCAGGTTGCCGGTTACTTCAACATGGTTATTGGTAAGTTCAGCAAATCTTTGTTTATCCTCTTCAGTTTGGACTCCGATCTCATTGATATGCTTCAGGGTATTTTTAAAAATACAGGAAAATCTTTTGTAACTCTTTACTGTTTTATATGAAATTCTGCCGTTTACAATGAGTATCTCTGCTGCATATTTGTGAGCATAATGGATCAGGAGAGGCCATATTTCCGTCTCTGCTATTACAAGAATATCAGGTGATATTTTTTTGACCGCATTCTTGACTGCATAAGGAATATCCAGAGGAAGCAGGGTCGGAAATATACTACCAGGATACTTCTCGATGAATGATCTTACTCTTTCATGACCTGTGAGGGTCATTGTAGAAATTACCATGAAATATCTGTCTCCATGTGCTCCCAGAAATTTCTCGATAAGAGGAATGAGTGCATTGATTTCCCCTACTGACGCAGCATGGAACCAGATCGTTTTTTTATTGTGACGAGGAATGTGAACAAACCCGAGCCGCTGTTTCCACTCGTAAGGATTTTTGATATATTTAAAAACAAAAAAAGGGATGAGTAAAAAAGAGAGAAAGGAAATTATTGCAAGATAGGCATGCATATCATTCAGGAAATGAGCGCTTTCATCTCTTGAACTGCTCTTCCCAGCCCCACAAATACAGCACGGGAAATGATCGAGTGCCCGATATTATATTCTTCAATGTCTTGTATGCCGACAAGATAGTGAGCATTAAAATAGTTGATGCCGTGCCCTGCTGCAACATAGAGTCCTTGCTTTTTGCCCACATGCACCGCTTCTTTGATGCGTTCCACTTCCTTATAAATATCCTCTTCTGTTTTGGCATTGGCAAAATAACCTGTATGAAGCTCAACTGCATCAGCACCAAGCTTGTGCGCCATCTTCACGACTTCATTATCAGGATCTATAAACAAGCTGACGGAGATCCCTGCTTCGGTGAGTGCATGGATTTTTTCTTCGAGACATTTCAGTTCGAGGTTCAAGCCACCCTCGGTGGTAACTTCTTCACGCTTTTCGGGCACGAGTGTGACCGTGTCGGGATGCACTGCTTTTGCGATGGCGACCATTTCTTCGGTCGGAGCCATTTCAAGATTTAGTTTTGTCTGCACTGTTTCCCTGAGAATTCGCAGATCCCTGTCCTGCATATGCCGTCTATCTTCACGAAGATGGATAGTTATCTGGTCAGCACCGTGTTTTTCTGCAATAAATGCAGCCTCAACAGGATCGGGCTCAAAGGTTTTGCGCGCCTGCCGTATTGTCGCAATATGATCAATGTTCACACCTAATTTTACCATAAAATCTCCTATTTATATTTCATCACTAAAAACACGAAAGTCTCGAAAGTGGAATGAAAAATGAATCCTGTATACTTCTTCATTTTTACTATTTCGTACATTTCGTGGTTCATTTTCATTCATTACACAATATTTTCTCTGGGCTTGAAACCCTTACCAAGGACTTGATGTACTTCCTGGATGATCACAAAAGTATCGGGATCAGCAGCTTTGACAATCTCACTGAGTTTTGCAACCTCTCTTCTGGATACGATGCACAAGATCACGTCCCTGCTTCTGCGGGAATAGGCACCTTCACTTTTCAGGAAGGTGACACCTCTATTCATTTTCTCAAAAATTATATCCTTTATTTCTTCGGATCTGTCCGATATGATGAGCGTTGCCTTTGCATAGCCCAGTCCGGCAATAATAACATCAACGATCTTGCTGGAGATATACAATGCAATGAAACCCCAGAGTGCGTACTCGACTCCCTTGAAGCACAAACCCGCAATACTGATCACAATAAAATCTATCAAGATGAATGTATTCCCTGCAGTCATAATCCTTTTCTGGCTGAAGATCTGGGCTACGATATCAGAACCGCCTGTCGAACCATTGGCTTTGAAAACAATGCCCAGTCCGATACCGAGAAGCAGTCCTCCATAAAGACTGGCAAGGAGAGGATTCTCTGTCACAGCAGGCAAATGGAGCACATTATTGAAAACATCAGTAAATAAAGAAAAAGCAATCATACCGAAAAGTGTACGGATGCTGAATCGTTTGCCGAGGACCTTCAATCCGATGAAGAAAAGGGGAATATTGAATACCAGCATGATCATACCGATCGGAAGATTAAAAAGGTGGTTGATGACCACTGCCAGACCGCTTACGCCACCTGCAGCAATCTTATTCGGGGAAAGAAACAGCACAATGGACAAACCCATCAGAGCTGCTCCGATCAGGATGACAAGATATTCTAAAATGACCTTTAATTTGGATTTCATAAAAACAACTTGTTGCGAAAACGATGAACTAAGATTTTCTTAACTGCTTTTTTCTTCGACGACGCTCCCAGTATTCAGGAAAGAAGCGCAACTGCCACACCCTGATAATCGCCTCTCTTACAATCTTTTTGGACATTTTTGATGTTCCGTTTATACGTTCATAAAACACAATGGGAATCTCTTTTATGCGAAGCCCCTTTTTCCATACTTTGTAGTTCACTTCGATTTGAAATGAGTAGCCATCAGACAACACATTATCGAGATCGAGCGCTTCGAGAGTCTGTTTTCTGAAACATTTGAATCCGCCCGTCGGGTCTTTGAGAGGTAAACTTGTAATAAGCCGCACATATTTTGACGCACCGATGCTCAAGAGCAGCCGCTTAAAAGGCCAGTTAATAACATTCACCCCTGTTATATAGCGTGAACCGATGACGAGATCGTTCTCTTTTATTGCTTCCAGTAAATTCGGGATATCATCAGGATTATGAGAAAAATCAGCATCCATTTCGAACACATAATCAAAATTATGTTCCAATGCATATTTGAAACCTGCGATGTACGCACTTCCGAGTCCCATTTTGCCTGCGCGCTCGAGGATATGCACTTCTGGATTGGTTTTCATGATATCTTTCACGAGTTCGGCAGTTCCGTCCGGGGAATTATCATCAACGATGAGTATTTCTACGCGCTTATCTTCCGAGAGCACTTTTGGAATAAGTGTTGGAATATTCTCAGATTCATTATAGGTCGGGATTATTATTAATGCTTTTTTCATTTTTTGATTCATGTTATATAGATTAATATGAAATACGAATGCGTCCAATGGAATTTTGTGTCAACTATTATGTGAAAACTATCAATAATAACTGCATTCATAACTGATTAGATTCATATTCTACATTTACTCAACTTTCACGCGTGATCTAACAGATTTCGCATGAGCTTCCAGTCCCTCGAAATCTCCGAGACTTACTGCCGCATCTCCGATTTGCTTTAATCCTTCTCGCGACACTTCCAATATAGTTTGTAATCTAACAAAATTCATTACCGATAATCCAGATGTATAACGAGCAGCACCTCCCGTAGGCAGGATGTGATTAATCCCAGCGGTATAATCTCCGAGAGACTCCATGCTATTTTCACCTAAAAAAAGTGAACCAAAATTGGTGAATTCATCCTGTCTTTTTATAGAAGAAGCCCCATGTAGTTCCAGGTGCTCCGGTGCTAAATCGTTCGTAACTTCGATACACTGAATGAGCTCATCACAGAGGATGATTTTTCCATTATTTGTTACAGATTGCTCTGCAATATTTTGAATTTTTAGCATCGCTAATCGTTCATAGATTTTTTTCTTCACTATGCCAGCAAGCTCTTGGGAGATCGTAATAAGGATAGGAATGGTATCGGGATCGTGCTCAGCCTGAGCAAGAAGATCAGCAGCAATGTAATCAGGATTAGCAGTATCATCTGCCACAATAACCACTTCAGATGGACCTGCAATAAAATCTATTCCTATATCCCCATATACCTGGCGTTTTGCTTCAGTAACGTATCTGTTACCAGGACCTACGATAATATCCATTTTTGGTATGGCTTCTGTACCATAGGCCGCTGCTGCAACTGCCTGCACACCTCCCACAGCATATACTTTTTTGACATCAAGCATTTTTGATGCAGTAAGAATCGCCGAATCCACGCTTGCATTTTTCTGTGGTGGAGTGAATACATATAGTTCTTTTACTCCCGCAACTTTCGCAGGAATTAATCCCATTAATGCAGAAGAAGGAAGTGAAAATCGACCACCGGGAACATATATGGCAGCTCTATGTATTGGAGCGACTCTTTGTCCTGCCCACACGCCTTTTTGAATTTCAATCTTAAAATCCTTCAGCTGTTGTAATTGACGTTTGGCAAAGGTTTTAATATTGTGCGCCGAGAATTTCATGGCGTCTAATATTTTTCTGTCGAGAGATGACCATGCTGTTTCGATCGCTGATTTGTCAACAGCTAATCTTTCCAACTCAACCCCATCATATAGAGCAGTATATTTTTTTATGGCCTTATCACCATCGGTTTTCACTTCCTGTATGATAGCTCCTACCTTTTCAATAAGTTCTGCAGAAGTATCCTCTGCTTGTGCAGCTTGTTTAAGTTTTTTATATTCCGAGTAGTTCATGATTTTCATTTTATTCTCCTTCGTTGTAATTCATTTATAACTTCCTGTATTGATATGTTTTCCTGCGCCATAAAGACTTCTAAAAAATAAAGAATATCAGCAAGCTCCCATATTTTATTTGATCGTGTCTCTGCAATACAAACCTCTTCGGCTTCCTCCATAATTTTTTCCCTCAGGAGCTCCGGTGTGAGTGAAGCTGTATAAGATTTCTCCAAAGGTTTTTTTATTCTTTCCTTCAGCACTTCAAGCAACTGTTCAAGAGAAAATTTACGCGATCCAAAACATGAATATCTATTGAGATGACAGGCATTCCCCCTTTGTTTGACTGTTGCTTTTATAGTGTCTCTATCGCAATCAAGCCGTAAGCGTAGTAATTCCTGAAAATTCCCCGAGGTCTCTCCCTTATGCCATAAGCACTGACGGGATCGCGAAAAATAGGTCATCCTGCCGGTTGAGAGTGCCTTCTTCAGTGATTCCCGATTGGAGTATGCCAGCATCAATATCTGACCATTTTCATCCTCAACTATCGTTGGTACAAGAGCGGATTCACCCCATTTAACACTTTCGATAAAAGCATCATCGAGGTCGATGACATTACGATAAACTGCCATCCCTATTTGAACATGAACATCCAGTTCACGAGCTTTTTTAATATCGGATAGTGATGAGATCCCCCCTGCTACGGTAAGTGGGCATGAACTGATTTTATTTATTTCTTCGACAAATTCCCAATCGGTTCCCTGCATAAGTCCTTCTTTTTCGACAACAGTAATCAGAAATTCCGAACAAAATTGTTCCAGTTGTGAAATAATATTTATGGGAGAAATGCCGGTTTTCTCTGTCCATCCTTTTGTCACGATATGTTTCTCATACGAGTCAAGAGCTATGATGATGTTTTCTCTTCCGATTGCCGAACATAATTCGCTTAAGAACTCAGCATTAGTTCCCTTTCCTTTAAAAGCAGCGGTCCCGATAATTATCTTATCAGCACCATAGCTAAACATTCGTCTTGCTTTTTGTACCGATCTGATCCCCCCTCCGACTCTGCTGTTCGAAATGATGCATAATTCTCTTATCAGCTCTTCATTATTCCCCTTATTAAAGGCAGCATCTATATCAATAACTGCAATTTCTCCATAACGGTCAAAACGTTTCACCAGAGTTTTCGGATTATTTTCCTCAAGCACTTTTTCTCGTCCCTGTTTAAGCTGAACGGCTTTTCCGTTCATTATATCAATTGAATTTATGATCATCTTACTTTAACTCCTTTTTCTGTTAAATATTGTTTAATATGTGAAATTGAATACGTTGCTGAATGCAGAATAGAAGCTGCCAAAACGGCATCTGCCTGGCCAATTTCCAAAGCAGCGTACAAATGTTCCGGTGATCCGGCACCACCCGAGGCGATCACGGGAATCGGAACACTATTGCTGACCAGACGGGTCAATTCGAGATCGAATCCTGATTTCATACCATCCGCATCTATACTGTTCAGTAGAATTTCTCCTGCTCCCAACTGTTCACAGCGTTTTGCCCATTCGATAGCATCCAGATTGGTATCAATTCGACCACCGTTAATAAAACAATTCCAACTATTACCTTTTCTTTTTGCATCTACCGAGATAACTAAACATTGTGAACCAAAGATATTGGCAGCATCAGCAATCAATTGAGGATTTTTCAGAGCGGCAGAGCAAAAGCTCACTTTATCAGCTCCCGCCAATAAAGCCCGGCGAATATCATCGATATTCCTTATGCCCCCTCCAACAGTGAGAGGTATAAATACTTTTTTTGAGATATTTTCTACTATATTTAAGGTTGTTTGCCGATTCTTCCATGAGGCACCAATATCGAGAAATATCAACTCATCGGCATTTTCCCGATAATAAAATTCTGCTAGTTCAACAGGATCGCCAACTTTCTTTAGTTGCGTGAAGTTACATCCCTTCATGACGACACCATCGTCAACATCCAAGCAAGGAATAATTCTTTTACTTAGCATAATTCCACCCAATTCTTCAATAATTGTAATCCTGTCTCCCCGCTCTTTTCAGGATGAAATTGAACTCCATACACATCACCCCTGCGGATCACGGAGGGGAACTCCAAGCCATAGAAAGTTTTTCCAATTACATAGTCCTGACTGTCCGGTTCAATAAAATAACTGTGAACGAAATAGAAATATGAATTTTGATCTATATTTTTAAAGACCGGTTCATCTGGAGCATATTGAACATTATTCCATCCGATATGAGGAACCTTCACGTTGCAGAAACGACGATTCGTACCTTTAACACATTCCAGACCCAGGGAATCTTTCGATTCCGCGCTATTGAACATCAGAAGCTGCATGCCGAGGCAAATGCCGAGAAACGATTTGTCTGCACGAATCCATTCCTGTAATAATAGGAAGAAACCGCTTTCTTCCAACTTTTGAGAAGCTTTACCAAAAGAACCCACTCCGGGCAACACAATACGATCGACACCTTTGAATTCATCACGTTCGTGTAGTATCTTAAAGTCAGCGTCCAATTTTTGCAATGCATTGGCAATCGATCGTAAATTCCCTGCACCGTAATCAATTATCGCTATCATCGATTACCCCCTTTGTACTGGGAATAGTACCGGAAGAAATTCCATCTAAAGAACACGCCATCTTCATCGCTTTGGCAAACCCCTTGAAAGCCGCTTCTATCCGATGATGATCACTACGACCAAAGGGAATTCGAACAACGAGATTAACCAATCCACCATTAGCAAAAGCTCTAAAAAAATCTTCTATTAAATCAAGATCCAAATCACCACAAAAGCGTCGATTGAACTCGGATTCAAATTGTAAAAAAGGTCGTCCACTGAAATCAACAGCGATTATAGCCAGAGCTTCATCCATTGGCATCACAAAATATCCGGAACGATTGATACCTCTCTTGTCACCTAAAGCTTTTCTGAAAGCAGAACCAAGTACAAATCCCGTATCTTCAACCAAATGATGTTGATCAACATGAAGATCACCATCAGCTTCAACAGTTAAATCAAAAAGTCCATGGCGGGAAAAAGCCTCAAGTAGATGATTAAGCATGCCGATCGGAGTTGTGATCAAATATTTTCCCTTGCCGTCTATATCAAGATTCATTTTTATTTTGCTCTCTTTTGTAACACGCTCAATTATTGCAGTTCTCATAGTAATAACTCCATTATTTTATTAATATCATTATACGTAAATCTGGCACCTAAATCGTTGCTTGCATCCTGCATATTCCGTGCACACAAGACAGAAGTAATGCCAGCGGCTGAAGCAGCATTAATGTCATCAACTGTATCTCCTATATAGATAGATATTTCAGCAGAAAATTCCGATAATAAACATTTGATCCCTTTCGGATCGGGCTTCTGCCTATCTTCAGGAAGATCATCACTGGTTATTACCATTGCAAAAGAACCGGAAACATTATTTCTATCGAGTGTAAACATGGCTTCCTGTCGAAGTCTTCCCGTAAAAATTGCCAATGGATATTTACAGCTCAATCGCTTGAGCAAATGCCTGTCTGCGCGCCATTCTTCCTTGAGAATCAAGCCATTGAAATCATTTCCTAATAGTCTTTTCTGAAATACCACTTTAACTTCTTCAAGAGTAACTTCTCTTCTGGATTTACGAATCAAATCACGGGTCAATCGCCAATCATTATTATAATTACCTTTATCTCGTAAACTTAAGATGTCATTATTGGAAATATTTTTACCTGTGAAACAGCACACAGTTTCTTTGATTGCTTCATCGTATGATTTTCGGGTATCGACTAACACTCCGTCCATGTCAAAAATTATCAGTTTACTGGAGATTATTGTTCGCAGTGCATCAATAAGCTTTCGATTTTCATCTGTTCTGCCGACCGTTATCCTGAGATAGGTTTCCATCAAGGGATAATGTCTTAAATTCCTAACAAGGATACCTTTTCTCTTCAAAGCACGATATATCTCATCTGTCCACAAACCGGTTTTGACAAGCACAAAGTTTGCTTTGGTTTCACGGACAGGGAACTCTAACCGATGTAGCGCTGAGATCAATTCCTGTTTCTCATGATTTGCTTTGCGCATCATTTCCGAGAGAAGGGATGTTGTTTTGATTGTGGCAACTGCTACTTTTAATGCTATACTATTTATACTGAAAGGCATTTGATATTGCTTTATAAGATCGATATTTTTTTGATCGGATACAGCATAGCCAAGCCGCAGACCCGCCAAGCCATAGCCCTTGGAAAAGGTTCGTAATACAATAAAATTCGGGTAAGATTTGATCAAATCCAGATTCGATTCGCCAGCAAATTCTGCGTATGCTTCATCTAAGATTACGGTAGCTTGCGGCGCACTTTCTATGATACGAATCAACTGCTTGCGGGGCAAAATCGTTCCCGTAGGATTATTCGGACTTACTGCAACAATAATGCTCGTTTGATCCTTTACCGCAGCAATCACCTTTTCCGTCGGGTATGAAAAGTTGTTTTCGTATAATATTTTATGGACTTCGGAAGTTTTTTTATCAAAACAAATTTCAAACATAGAAAAAGTCGGAATCGGTAAAATAACGTGACTGTCTTCGGTGACATAATTCCTTGTGATCAGATCAATAAGCTCATCTGAACCATTTCCAAGAAGGATATTCTCAACTCTGATTTTAAGTTTTCGTGCAAGCATATTTAGTAACTTATCTTTTTCCGGGTATACGGAGATATCTTCCGATTTCAGGTTATGTATAACATCAAGTATTCCCGGTGACGGTCCCCAGTTATTTTCGTTCATGTCGAGACGGATATATTTCAAACGAGTTGAATGATTGATTGTATAATTCTCTTTCATATAACCACCTTATCGATTCTGTATTCAAGAATATCTCTTACGCCCTGCTCTTTTAAAAACGGGATAAGTTTCACTGCTTCTTGTTTTTCTAAAACTATTTTTACTGCATATCCCGCATCTCCATAGAGTTTTGAGATAGTGGGGGACCCCATAGCCGGAAGTGTGGGAATTATACTATCGACCTTGTTGTTCGGAACATTCATTTCCAACATAACTTTTCCGCGCGCGGTGATAACTGACTGGAAAAGCAATTTCATCTCCTCGACTTTTTTCATTTTGAACGTATCTGCCATGACCTTTTTGCTTGCTAAGAAGCGAGTTGATGATTGCATGATTTCAGCAATGATCTTAAGATTATTATCCTTGAGTGTAGATCCTGATGAGGTGTTGTCTATGATAAGATCCGCATCATCGGGCGGGAAAACTTCCGTTGCGCCGAATACTCTCAGCAATCTGTAGTCGAAATTTTGTGACCGGAGATAATTATCAGCAATATTTACATATTCGGATACCGCAACAATTTTTCTCTGTTGCAGCTCTTCAAGTTCAACATCATTCGGAATTGCAGCCACAATACGAACACAATCGTACTGCAAATCCATCAATTCCAAGGGATAAGCTCCTGTTTCGGCACACCAATCCCATCCGGTAAAGCCGACATCATGAGAGCCGACCTCCAGAAGGAATGGTATATTTTGAGGTTTCATTATTTTCACTTCGATTTGTGGGTCACGGCATAAAGGTTTTAAATTTCGTCCTTTGGAAATAATCCCATAACCGCACTCTTCTAACAATATAAGTATTTTATCTGCAAGGCGACCCTTGGGGATCACCATTTTTAGTGTATTCATTCTTATTCTCCACTATGATTTTAAGTTAACAAAGATATGAGCCGGAATGTATTTTAGAAACTATATACGTTGCGATAGCACCTATAACACTTCGGCATGAAAAATCTTATAAAGAATTTTGAATGTTAATTACTTTGATTTGTTAGTCTTGGTAATATCCATATTAAAGCAATTAACAGGTAGGGCAAGTATGGTCTCCCCCATTCAATTTCAAATCATATCGAAATCGAACAAGGTTACTCCTTTCAAGAACAAGGATATTATACATACAAATTGCCTTCCTGCTAATTTATTATGGATACGCTTAAAAGAATTTCCTCTTGGATCGTGTCAATTATTTTATCGGAAATCATAAATATTTTGACAAGCTCAGCTGGATTTCCAAATTTTAAAACCAAATTGGAGGTGCGATGGCACAGCAAAATCCTGCAAAAA
>Ga0207996_1001029_pt1 | contig 21188 bp, 18 predicted proteins | sample AntAceMetag02UKG_FD_184773 | JGI IMG/M metagenome (GOLD analysis project Ga0207996, IMG submission 184773) | Saline lake microbial communities from Ace Lake, Antarctica - Antarctic Ace Lake Metagenome 02UKG (SPAdes) (version 2) | ecosystem: Environmental > Aquatic > Non-marine Saline and...
AATCCCGAAAAAAACTCAGAAAGCACAAATATTAACCTCAAACAAGCAGTATAAAAAAATGCATATTCAGGTGACAACTACCTTGACACCCACCGTAATAAGGTGTGGCATGTATCGCAACAGCGCATATTTGGCAGGTGATTCATAGCCAAAACAACCCGCCGTTACAACTACCTGAACCAACAAACTGATAAATATAAAAGCAGAGACAGGGTCTTTAATTGGATTCTGCTCAGATCGGCGACCCTTAAAAAGGAATGCTGCGATCAATATCCCCCACATTATTATTGGGAAGCAGTTGACCGTATCGAGATCGAGTACTCCCGCATACAGGCCTGACAAGAAAAGGCTAAACCACTCTTTAGTATGGGTTATAGCGATCAAGCGAGGATCACCCCCGCCAAGAGTAGGCCCAAGTAATCCAAACCAGATAAGCCAAGAGAAAAATCCTATGGCTGAAGATGCCAGATACCAAAGAAATGCCTTTTTCTGATATATTGTGCAAAATATAAGGAGAGAAATACTACAGCAAAAAGCGGCAAAAGGGTGAGTATGAAAGAATATAATAAAATAAAAGGAGGTAATCAGGAATCGTAGTTTCGATTTCCGGAATGTACTTGCAATATGCCAGACGAGAAACCCATAAAGCAAAATCAATACTGAATAGTACCGAGCATTTCTTTGAAAGAAAAGAACCTGTGGAGAAATCAGGATCAACAAGGTAAGAATAATCGGGAATTTTACACGTGTCCTCAGGATATGGTAGATTGGAAAAAAGGAAATGACTCCGATAATGGCGAAGATTAAACGCAAACCACGGGTGTCATCCCCGAAACTTTTTAACGAAATAGCGGCAAGGTAGTGTTGAACCCAGGGTATATATCTTTCTACTAAGAGATTCCTGCTTACCTGTGATTCGCCTGAACATATTGGCACATTTCTTCCGTCATATGCGATGGGATAGCCGAATTGTAAGACATTCCTGGCAAACAGGCCGGTATCTGCCTCGTCCCCCCAGAGAAGAGGCCTGTCAAGCTTATAAAGATACGCAAAAGAAATGATAATCAATGCGGCCAATATAAGCGACAATCTTCCATGATTTCGGTGAGAAGCGATGGTGCCTTTCATACTTTGACTTCATACCTGGATGTTGAGGCCTGAGCATTGACACCCAAACCGTTTTATCTTATTCTCTTCCTATAAAGAAGGTGGCTACCCAAAAACACACGCGGATCGAGGTACTGTTATGAGCAAAACTTCACTGGCGATTCTCTGGCCCAAGGGTGCATCTCCGGAGATTGACGAAATTCGTTTCGCTTACGATTTCTGCCGCAGGGTAACCGAAACACTCTGCCGGGAGGGAAACGCTACACCTTCCTTTATAGAGTACTCAGGTGACCCAACTGTTGGGGAGCTGCGGCCCTTTATAGAAGGAGACAATTTTCTTGTGGTAACCGAACCCGAGATTGTTATATCTTCATTTACTATAAAGGCCTTGAAGGCGTGTTTAGAAAAGGGGTATTTTTCTGCCGGCCCAGTCTACAATAGATCAGCCTTCCCCCATCAGATTGCCGCACTTCCAATGCCATACCTGAATATCACAACCTATGTGGAACTGGCAAAGGTATTGGGAGAGAGAGAGAATGGAAAATGCGATGAGGTTGAAATGCTGGATCCTACCTGCATCCTGTACCCTGCTCATATCCTGGAGGAGCTTAATACCGATTGCCCTATCTTTCAGATTCAACAGGCCATTCAAAAGATCCATGGGAATGGGGCAGTAGTCGCACCTGGGGCCCTGGTCCATTTTTCTTTCAAAAAGAGTTTTGAAGCTGAACGGGATGACCTGGTTCGTCTGGTCCCTGAGGGCATAAAAAAAGTCCTGGATATAGGTTGCGCCATGGGCGGGTATGGGAAAAAACTGCGTCAGATACGTCCCGATGTTTTTCTAACGGGCGTGGAACTTAACCCCACCATGGCGACATCGGCCAGCAAACACTATGACGAAATCGTCATATCCCCCATAGAAAAGGTGGACCTTGGCCCCGGCGGATATGATCTTGTCAACTGCGGAGATATAATAGAGCATCTCGAGGATCCGTGGGGAATGCTGGCAATGTTCCATGGTCTGCTGAAAACAGACGGCTATTTGATCCTCAGCGTTCCTAATGCAGGTCACTGGACCGTCACTAAGGATCTCCTTCAGGGTAAGTTCGAGTACATACCGTTGGGGATTCTATGCATTGCCCATCTGCGCTGGTTCACTGAACCTTCAATCCGCAATTCATTAGAAAACGCAGGATTTCGGATCGATATCTTTGAAAGGGAGCAAATCACCCCTACCCCCAATGGTGAGGCCTTTATTGAGAGTGTATGTTCTTCAGGCTTTGGCGATAAAACCTCCCTCCTGACAAATGAATTCATCATAAGAGCGATCAAAGCAGGGTAGTTGGATGAAACCACACCAGTATTTTTTGGCCCATTAGGCTCTCTTACAACCCTTCCCTTTTAGGCTTTTTATCTACAATGGATTTGAAAACATAGACAATAAGCCCAATATTCAAAGGTATCCTGACGAATGATCGAAATAGATGGGCGGTAGCATCGCATCCCTTTGGATGCACCCCCATGGGCAGTGAGTCAAAGATAGAGAAAAGGGCTATAAAAGTTATAGCCACTATCGGGACACCTTTTTTGGATCGAAGGACATCCCAGGCAATAAGGAGGGTGAAGGGCACTATCTTATAAATAAAACTTGTATATTTGCTGAACACTTCAACCAACAGTGTTGAAATAATGAGAAGACCAAGAAGGTCCCCTCGTGAACGGATTCTATCTGTAAATACAAGCGCACATGTCGTCACCAGCATGACCCCTACCAGGATCAATTGTGCATAAGAGCGAATCCACAACATTATCTTTCCATAGTTGTCCGTGGAGAGGACTTTTAGGATTTCATTTATGGTACTCCACACATTTTCACCTGAAATAATAAGGACCCTGTGGGCTTCCACTAAATTGTAGTATGCGTTTTCAAAATCCGCATAGATAAACGGCAAAAACAGAAGACAAAAGGGAAGAAAGGATGCGGCCAGGAGTCTCAGGGTTTCCGAATATGTCTTATGTTCATACATCCCTTTGATGTTTACGATAAAAAACGGTATCACTGCGAAAAGGCCGGTTTGTTTTGTGAGTAGGCAGAGACTTAAAAAAATTCCAGATCGGACCCAGGCTTTCTTGAAATAATAGTATAACCCTGTCAACAGAAAGGCGGAGAGGAGGGATTCAATATGGTTGAAATAGATAGACGAGGAAACAAAACCAGGAATGGCAATGGCAAGTATCAGGCACATCAGCAAATTTTGTGTAGAGAGATCCGGCTTGAGAAACCTCAATAATCTCACAAGACTCAAAAGGCAGAATACGTCAAAGATCAATAGGGGAATTGGAAAAATGTATTGGCCGATCAAGTCATCAGAGAGATTATAATAATCCCCTATCGCCACAAATGGTGACATAATGATGGCGTAGAGAGGAGGATAGTCGTATCCCAAACCTAAGGGTGGGGCAAGGTGGGGGAACAATTTTTGCTTGTATATCTGTAGAGTCCCTTTATATACCTCTCTTGCCGGTTCGATGAAAAAAACATAATCGTTCATAAACCAGCCTGAATAGCGCATGGTAAGCATCACTGCAACATAAGCCGTTAAAATCAGGAAGACGTATCTCTTTAAACTCATGAATTCCATAGACCTTTGAGGTAATGCAACAGATCAAACCACTTTAAAGCATAGAGATTGAGACCTTTGAAAAATGTTCAATTTCGAAGTCTGCGCTTATCTGGTCAAGATCAAGTCGAAGATCCCGCACTTTTAGCGGGGAGGGGGGAATTTCAACCACCCCGGAGAAATATGCTACGCATTTCACGGGGTAAATATTTCACAGGGCAGGCAGGAGTATATTGACAGTTTCGAGGATAGATCCCTCAAAACAAGCGAATTTAGGGTAAGGGGGATTAAGAATTGCCCCAATTCCAGTTCAACTGATTGGTGTCTTCCTTTTCTTATTTACAGTTCGTTCCACATATTCAGAGCAATGTTCCACGGGGATCATTTTTCTTCTGTTCAATTCCCAGCCCCCGGCATATCCGTAATAGCGGATATATTCCTCAAATAGCGGTTTAAAAAAATCAATATCGGCTTCAAGGAACCAGTTTTTCCAATTATTATAGCCCATTGTGCGGGGGACGTGGTCATGGACGGCATCGACAACCCCCTTTCCTTTTAGCGGCAGCCCCAGATAATCTTCCAGGCCTTTCGTCTTTCCGTCAACGAAGTTTTCGTATTTCAGCAAAAAATGGTTTTGGAGTTGCCTCTCAAATTCAAGAAGCCACCGATACTGGCGAGCTATCCATCCAACAACATCTTCAAATCTATGATTAGCACTTGCTTCTATTATATACCTGAAAAGTCCACAGACAGAAATGCTCTCGGGACTCTTTTCCTTCTGCCTGAGAATTTTCAAGATCTTTAACATGCTCTCATCATCGTTGTATAAGCTGGGTTCCTGCTGAATTGTAAAAAGCATCCCGCTGATCACCAGATCTCGCGGGTCTCTGACAAGGCATACCTTCTTTTGAAACTCCATGAATGTTTCACATTTTACACGTCGAGGCCCGTCCTCAACCCCTAAGATAGTCTTCGCCAACACCCATCGCTTATCGTCTCCTTCAACAGGAACATATTCATCCGGCTCGAACAACGTCCTAATATCACCTTGCAGGGAATTCTTTATTTTGTAAAAGAGGGCAGTCGTACCTGATTTGTATGGCCCAAATATTACAATTTTTCGCACCGTTGCCCCTTTTGCCGGTCCCATCATGCTGCATCAGCAGATTAAATTCACATCGCTACTGGGTTCGTAGAAAACAGAATAAACGTAACCGTCAAAGGACATTCACAAATTATTTCTTTTTCAACACGTGTTTCCACTTGCCCGATTTCAAGATCCATCGATCTTTCAGAAAACTCAAATTCAAATCCTTTGGAACCCCCGCAATTCTGCAGGTCATCATCAAATCAACGAATCCGTTATCCTTTTCTACTTTAACATCGTCGGTCTTTATTGCTAAGTACTGAATTTGCCCGGCATTGTGCACCTTTACCAGGTAGTCTGAAAATGGAAGGTCTCCCTCTGCCGCCTCCATACCATATGTTGCCTGATAATCCTTGTTCATCAATCTCTTAATCCAGTACTCCTGGGCCACTTCCCCGAGAGAAACCTTAAGCTCACTCTCTGTCAGCGGCTTTTCACAGGCCAACACCAAGACCAGTGACATTGCAGCAAGCAACGGCCAAACCGTCAATCTTATAGATGTCCTCATCTTACACAAACCTCACGATCGCAACTATTATAAGCCGCATTATTAAAAAATGGGCGGTCTTGATCCTGACCGACCAGGACCAATTAGATGATACATTCCGTTATTTCTTAACCGGTTCTTCCACTTCTCCTGTCGTATTTAAGAACACGCGAATACCACCGCCGTCATCCTTTTCAAGGGCGTAGTTCATGGCAAGATCCAAATATCCGTCACCGTTTAGGTCTTTACAATAAATACTGAATGGTCGCGCGAGCCCGCTCTCGGGCAGACCAGCCACACGCATCCGTTTCCAGCCTTTATCACCGTACTTAAATATCTTCAGGCCGCCTTCGGATGTTACGCCAATGACTTCCACACCACCGGCCTTATCAAGATCACCGGCACAAATTGCAAAAAAGAGCTCATCCTGCGGCAACCCCTCCGAGACCTGCTCAAACCCATCCGGGCGGCTCAGGAAAGCCCTCAGCCCTCTGTCTCCTTTTGCCCCGAATCCCGCAATGCTGGCTACAAGGTCATCCTTTCCATCCATATCCATATCCCCGAGGGCTACGGACAGATACGTTTTTTTCTTTATAAGCCCCTTATTAAAGGGGGTGAATCCTCCTTTTCCATCATTGATCCATATAATAAAATCCATTGAGAAAACAAACGAGGCGAAACCTACATCCTTGTTTCCGTCACCGTTTACGTCCCCTATAACAACCTGGTCCGAATATAATCCTTTCTGTTTTTCCTTATCCAAAGCAGGCGTGCTATTCCATCGGTTGTCTTGAAAATCAAACACCCATAGACCGCTTGGCGGGTCACCCTTTGATTTCGCCCTTCCAAAATCGGCCTCCGAGGCAGCCACAAACTCGTCCATGCCGTCATTATCAAAATCGGCTGACACCAGCGCACGGGACTTGAACACCTTGAGTGGGGGAAGCCCCTCTGAAAAATCCACATATCTACCTTTTCCGACACCTTTGAGTACCTTGAGAGCTTTCCCATGCATACCGAGCGCCATATCCGCCGTATTATCCCCGTCGAAATCCCCGACGGTTATGGAACCATAATCATACGCCATAAAAGGGGGCAGATTCAGGGCTCCCTTTATCCAGACACCTTCTTTGCTGCCGTACCACAAGACCGGCCCTGGATGCTCGCTCAAGGACTTACGGGGAGGCGGTGCCAATATGTCCTGATACCCGTCGCCGTTTATATCGGCTATGGCAAAGCCTTCCCGCCATTGACCGGACGTGGGAAGCCCTTTTGAGGAATCAACAAAGGAAAGATTGACCTTTTTTGATTTTTGCGCCTTTTCATCCCCCTTACTACCTGAGTCGCAACCCACGAAGGTTATAAAAAGAATAATTAAAAATGATTGAAAAATAATGGCGGCTCTTATCATCTATCTCTCCCTGGAGGTCAAATCTTGAAATACATCACAGTCCAAATAACGCTTTCGGGGCTGGATCCGGTTTTATCATCGTGGCCGCAAAAAAGCGGGCAGTAAATTACTGCCCGCTTTTTTGATTGATTTAAACTTAATTATAAATCTTGTTATTAGTAAGCAGCACTTGTGGTAAATGCTTCCGTGTGAGCTTCAAAAATTATGTTCCAATTTGCACCGGCCGAAGCAGCAGCCACCTGTTGATAGGAGTACATAAGCCACTCTCTGGTTGCATCGAAGCCTGCGCCTTTCTTACCAGGGTATTTCCACTTGATCCATCCGCCAATAGGATATGAACCTGTGTGCCCGGAAGGGATTATATCCATTACATCTATGATATCGAGTTCATGCGTAATCGTAATATTCCCAGAATAGGCTTTTTCGATTTCGTTATAAAAGTCAAAATGAGCTGTAACGTTGGTTCCATCACTCCGCCAGCTGAAAATGTAATTAGTGCCATCTGAATTATAAACAAAGTAACGCGGGTACTTAGCAAATGCCAGAGGAGTAGTCGGGGCAAGTTGTACAAGCCTCATCTGTGCCGCTGCCAGTGCGTCTGCATTAAACAGCTCTATGAAAGTAGCATCCACCATACCGTCAGCTAAGGCAACCGCTGTATTTTCATATTCCTCTGAAACAGCTAACAGGCCTGATGCGATTCCATTTGACAAATCAATCTGATAAATGAATGCAACGAGGTCATTGGCATCTGCGCTGGCGTTAACCAGTTTAACATAACCCGCATAGTGATCGTTTACGCCATCACCGTCCAGATCGATTTTCAGAGCTTCTCTATCGGTTGGTGATGCACTCGCGATCCAGTCATCACGCACATTCCATGCTTCCACATCATATCCACTCATGGTTTCTGTTGTGTCATGCCGAGAAGTAGAATCAATATCATATACATCTACGGCCAAGGTGGTAGCATTCCCGTGAACTTCCTGAACCACTAAAAGTGTAGATTCACCCGAGGTGATCGCGGACAGAAAAAAGGGCAGCAAAATATCCTGGCCTGGGACGGCGTCCGGCATACTCAACAATGCATGGGATGGAACCGCCGCAAAAATCAGCATAGCTAGTACTGAAAGCGCCAAAAAAAATTTTTTCATAACTCATTTCCTCCTAAAAGTTTAAATTCTTAAATATGCTTGTTAAAGGCCAAAAAGCAATCCCAACCTGATTTTCCCTGATTTATCACCCCCTTAAAATATAGATTTCATATACTCGCTTTATGTTAAATTTCCGTCTCTCGTCTCGCCTTGTTCCGTACCTGAAATTTCATTTTTACCTCTTTAGGCATCAGAGTATATAGGAAATTTTACTTTTGTCAAGTCTTTTCCTAAAATATTTTGATATTTTTCACTATTTTTCTTGCAAAAAACTGGAATTTACCCAGTCACGCTGCCCCTTGCCCACCACAGAAGAGACGGAATCTCTCATCGATGGTATACAGATAGCACATAGACATTTACATGTCAAGACTTTTTTGTTGTCCCATACGCATTAGGGCCATGGAATACCACGAAAGCAGCCGTCTTTTCAACACAATTATCAGTCTCGACATTGCCGTCACCCGCACGACTCGCGTAACTATCTTATATCATAGACTATTCAATGAACATTGCTCATCGTTTAAGCCGCAGCAAATTGAACATTTAGACGATTCTGTCATCAAAATATTTCCTGAGGGGCGAATGTTTTTATTAAAAAATCCAGTTTGCACCTTATTTTATGGGTTGTTGCCGCCCCATTTCTTTCCAAGACCGGCTATATTTCTGATTTCGTTTTGTAGCTGATGGAACAGTATCCTTTCAGAATCAGGAATTTTTCTTGCCGGAATTCTTGCCTATCTTATGATTAGACCCATTATCTTCCTCCATGCCTTATAGGCGGGATTCCTCTGTATACGTTCCGACTTCATATCACATCCCAAATGACCCCTTTCCAGCCTCCCGTTCCGTGTCAGCAAATCATCGTACAGGCTTCTCAGGGTTCTCAACTCCTCTTCCTTTCCCAAAAGACTCTCTTTATGGCACTCAATTCTATCTTGCAGTTCGGCAAGCCTCACCCGCGTCAGCAGGGCATCATCCCTGAATTTTCCCGTGGAACCGTTATTCAGGAAATTAACCCAGGCCTTACCGCTTAAAAGGGGGAGCGTTCGATTAAACACAGTAGCCAAGGCCTTGTCATACTTATATTTTTCCCTATGTGAGGCCTCTGCCCCGGTCACACCGTAAAATCTGTATTCAGCCGTTATCTTGTCTATGTGATGGAATCTAAAATGCCTCGAGACCCTGATCCAGAAATCCCAGTCTTCAAAAAGATCCATATCCTCACAGAACCGCTCCACCTTGGCCAGGATGTCTTTAGAAAAAATGACGCTCATTATGGGGATGTAGTTCTGAAAAAGAAGGATCTCCGGGTCAAAGTCAAGGTTGAAAATCAATTCTTCTTTTAGACGCTGTCCCGGGTTATTGTCGGAACCAGTAAAATAAACGTTCAGCACATTAGAATAAGCTACCTTTTCATTGTTATCGGCCAGATAAGAAATGAGTGTTTCCACATGGTCCGGGAGAAAGATATCATCGTCGTCCAAGAAATTCAGGTAAACACCCCGTGCGGCTTTTAGACCACTGTTGGCTGCGGCTGCCCTTCCCTCGCTCTTTTCATGGGCGATATATGACACCGGAATCCCACCTGCCAAGGCGGTTACCACATCTTTTACGTCCTGACCGCCGTCGTTCACCACCACAATCTCCAAATTGGCATAGGTCTGTTCAGTGATCGATCTCAAGGCGTTTGCAAGGAAAGCTGGACGATTTTTGGTCCGCACAATGACCGATACCAAAGGCCCCGCTTCCCCTGGCCCGGGCAGAAACCTTTCTACCTGCTGAAAGGGGATAGACAAAGGCCCTGTCTTTCTGATTATGTCTGTCCCCCACAAGGAAAACCCCTCGGCATGGGTAGCCCCACCGGACAATGTCATGCTTCTGTAGCGGTTGAGTGCGATACTGATATCCTTATAAGGTCGTTCTTTTAACTGGCTCTCATAGGCCTCCATGGCTTTTACCCTAAGCTCTAAAACATCCGTGATATCCACCAGCAGGTTGACACTCAGGGGTTGTCCGATTTCGTAAAAGGCGATCTCAAACTCAAAATGGCAGCTGCGAATCGCATCACAGAGGAGAAAACATGCAGCCCGGTGATCCGGATGAAACTCTAATGGAGACGGTGCATACACTAATTGGGGTTGTAAATCTTCAAGCAGATCGATCATCTGACGAAGCACCCCCCGTGAACCAGCCAAAGATCTGTCCTCGTATGACCAAAATTCTAGATCGGTCACACCGAGAAAGGCGCAAGCCTTGTTGGCCTCGTCCTTTCTCAATTCCACATAGGATTCTTTTGCAATTTCTCCCGAGGAATCCCCCTTGGCCCCATTGGTTAGAAAGACCACTTTGACAGGATCACCAGCCTTTATGTGAAGGGCAAGACTGCCGCCGCAACCGATGGTTTCGTCATCCGGATGCGGAGCAAATACAAGGACTTTCTTACCTGTTAAGTCAGTCGCATGATACGGGATCAATTTTTCCTCAGTCTCCATTTAAATACCTTCGGACTGGTATGCGAATCCACTAAAACAGGTCACCATCTGCCATTGAATAATAGATATGCTCTGACGCCCAATCCAGGGACAGAGAAGGGTGGAAACTCCGGCCCGTAGGGATGAAGCCTATGGGTTCCTGTGAAGGACTGAATCCCGCCGAAGTGGCGATTCTCGCTAAGAAATGATTTCCGGGCAACCAGGTCTCTATCTCCTTTATCCCCCGTTCAGCAAATTGGGCGCACAATCGGGCCAGAAAGTCCTTCATTATTTTTCCAGAAGGTGGCCCAAAAAAATCGACCATACGCGCTTTCTCCCCTGCAAGGGCAAAGACCGCATAAGCCTTCCATCTCTTCTGAAGATAAGATCTATATCCCCAGATTTCATATTTGTTCAAGGGATGTTCAGAAAATCGCCATCGAAGAAACGCCGAGTCCCTGATCGCTGCCAATGGATAGTTACGGGAGTATCTCTTCCAGAGTCCATCAAAGGAGTCGTCAATATCCGTTACACTCTCAACCCGACCGGTAGCCCTCCTTTTTTTTCGTGCCAGGTCTCCGGTTCCAGCGGTCAGGAAGATTACCCCCCCCCTTAAAGGCTTATATTCAAGATATTTATCTCCTATATCAAAGTGGAACTTACCCGGGAAACCATAAAAAAATATGCTGCCTTTCTCGCCAGCGAAAAGATCAAAAAAAGCGTAGCCTGTTCGGACAAACAGACCGGTTCCCCGGCAATCCGGATGAGACATAATATCGGAAAGGTGCGTCATGCAGATTGTTTCCCCTCCCCAGTTTGTCCGGTATGGTATCCCCCCGTACACCACCAGAATATCACCATCCTCACTTACACAAACCCCAACCTGAACCTTGTATGGATTCTCCAGATATTTCCATCGCCACAGGATAGAAGGCATCTCCTTGTCGAATGCCGCCTCCCACAGGGATAATACACCGGTTTCATCTTCGGGCATGTATGGCCGGACAACGAATTTTCCTTGATCGGTTTGAATTATTTTTTTCAATCACAATTCCGAGGATAGGACAGGCCCAGACTTCACATCAGGCAACAAGCAGCGTCATTGCTTCGACACATTTTCCGGTCGGCTCCGGATACCCCAACCTGCCGAAATATCGTCCAGGAGCAAGCATGTTCCAACACTCCTCCGGAAACTCCATGATCGGTCCTCGGCCAAACCGAGCTGCACAAGGGATAAAGTTGGGGTTGGGACTGACCTCAAATAGCCATCCCGCCTGCAGAGGGACCGGCACTGTAAACATAAAAGGAGACTTGAAATTTTGATGATACCCTTTTTTTTTCTCCTCATTCCCATGAGGCACAAGATAACTCACTATTTTTCCCATGAGCAATCTCGCACCTCTGCGATGTTTTTCCAACAACAGACTACATGACCGGTCCATGAATAATCTTTTCTGCTCCAAGTTCCCCTGCCCACACTGGTCATAATGATGGATCGCCTTGGCCGCCGGCTCAACCAGAAGGCTATAGCCAGCCTTTCTCAGGCGGATAAAGAGATCTGTGTCCTCAAAATAGAGAAAAAATCGAGGGTCAAAGAGCCCGCCCGCCCTCTCGGCAGCCGATCTTTTAAGGAGCACCAGACCACCGGAGAGGTTGTTCACCCTCACTGGTTTCTTTGATCGCCAAACCTTTATTGAATGATATCGCCAAATGGCACTTTGAATTCTGCTGATATGGGACCACGGACCCCAAGAGTCCGAAAAAGCCTGAAACCCAAATTGCGGAAGGGGGTATGAAAATGGGAGATAGAACCGGAGGCTGTCATCCCAAAAAATTTGCGAGGAGACTGCCCCTATCTTCTCCTTAGATTCAAGCGTTTTTTGGAGACGCAGCAAACAGCCAGGCAGCAACTTAGCATCCGGGTTGATGAGAAGGATCTGTTCCCCGCAAAACTCTTCAAAAGCGAAATTGCAGGCGCGCCCAAAACCGACATTTTCCAGATTCACATATAAAGCAACACGCGACGGAAGGAAAGCCCGCAGTCTCTCTGCCTCGGCCCTATCCTCGCTGTTATCCACCACCACGACCTGTACAGGCCCTAAGGATTCAGAATCGAGGACTGAACGAACAGCCTTCTGGGCAAGGGCGGCACTCTTATAATTGACTATTATAGCAAGCGTATTCAAATAATGACCGCTTATAACCTTCTGAATCTTTCCTTTCGCTTAAGGCTCGCTCACAGCACATCAGCAAAGGCATATTTAGCCCGGCCAAAGAAAATAACACCTCCAACAAAACAAAGGGTGGCGAGACTCATCACACAGCCCAACATCCCCCAGGAAATGGTGTGCTGCAACAAAACCTGGTGATAAAGCTCGATAAACGGATACATGGGATTGAGCTTAATCACCCAGCGGAATTGTTCCGGAACCATACTCACAGGATAAATGATCGGTGTCAAAAAGAACCATAATGAAAGGGTAACCCCAATAAATTGCTTGGTGTCCCTCAAAAACACAGACAGGCTGGAAACCAGTATGATCAGGCCAAGGGTAAATACCATATGAACAGCAATTACCACCGGGAGCCAAAACCAACCGAAATCGGCGTAACCTTTGAAAACCAGATACCCTAAATACATAACAAAACCGAGGCCGTTCAGGAAAAAAGGCACCATTACTCCCGTCAACGGGAGAACCTCGAGAGGAAAGGCTACTTTGGTAATCAGGTTGGCCCGGCCCAAAAATATATCGGTGGCACTACTCAGTGCCTCCGAAAAGGCCAGCCACGGCAGCATTCCGGCCAAAAAGTAAACGGCAAAGCTGTCGGTCCCCGTTTCCATGGGCTTGAGCCGGATCTTTAAGATGACTGAAAATACAAAAATATATATAAGCAGATTGGCTAACGGCGTCAGAAGGCTCCACGCAAATCCACCAATAGAGCCCGCGAAACGCCCCCGGATTTCGTTCCTCACAAAACCCCAGAAAAGGGTCCGGAAACGGAACGGAATCTCGAACCACTGCCTGATTAGAGAAAAAATCATTGTGGGAAGAACCTGTTTACGACATTTCTGACTTTTTGTTTGAATTCCTGGGTAACGGCATCCACATCATCCAGGTTGGCAACGACCCTGGGCGTTATCAGGACGATCAGCTCGACCTTTTTCGTTGTCTTCGTCTCATACCCAAACATATACCGGACCACCGGGATGTCAATCAGACATGGCACACCACTGATATCCTCCTCCTCCTTATCCCTGATCAGACCTCCGATCACTATGGTCTGGCCATGTTTTACAGTCAGGGTGGTTTTGACGGTCCTTTTAAAAAAGGATGGGTATTTAAAATCCGCTACTTGCACCTCTGCATCCAAATCACTGACCTCCTGGCTGATGTCCATGGTGACCAGACCCCTGTCATTGATGTGCGGAATAACGGAAAGGATCACACCCGTGTCCCGGTACTCGATGCTGGTTGTAGATATAGTGGTACCACTTGAAACGGCCGTTTGCCCGCTTGCCACCGGTATCTCTCTCGAGACATCGATTTTCGCCTCTTTGTTGTCAGATGCAAGCACGTGGGGGGAGGAGATGATGTTCACAAGACCTTTTGTGGCAAGGGCGTTGAGTTCGGCATACCATTTGTCCGTAACCCCGATGGAATACTTGAGCCCGGCGCTTCCTATTGTAGCAAGAAAGCTTCCTGCCCCCCCCGCAGCAGCACCCTTCCCAAGGGCCCACTCCATACCCAATTCGGTGCTCGAGTCATGGGTAACCTCGGCTATAGTGGCCTCGATCAATACCTGCCTCGGCAAGACATCTATCTGTCTCAGGATCTCCTCAATCAGCCGGTGATCTACCGGAATGGCCTCGATGATGAGGGCATTTCTTATCTCGTCAGGGGTAATATTGATTTCGGCCATTAAGGTTCCGGATCCGGCGGGCTCCCCTTCTTTAGCGGCAGAGGTCTTCGTGGGCGTCTCCTTGGATTTGGCCTTTGCCGCAGCCTTTTCCGCCTTTTTTTCTTTGATGCGCGACGCGGAAAGGGGGTTGCCTGTAATAGTAGCAGCTCCCCCGGCCTTCTTTTTCTTTTCCTTTGAGGGAGATTTTTTTCCGAAAACCTTGTCCAACAGCTTGGCCAGGTCTTCCGCCTCACCGTTCTTGACAAAATAAACATAAATTTTCGGCGCGGCCTCTTTGTCTACCACGTCAATTTGACCGAGGATATCTTCTATTTTCTCAAATACAAGGGGGGTCGTGCTCACGACAAACAGGGTGTTCAGCCTGGTGATGGGAATAAATTTGACAAAAACATTGCTGACCGCCCCATAAGAGGAAGTGAAGTCATTGAGGGTGTTGGCCGCGTCCTCGGCGTCAAGATATTTGACCGGATAGAACCTATAAGATACCTTCTCAAACATGTTGACATCGAATGTCTGGACCAATCTCAATATCTTCAGGATATTGATCCCCTTGTCGACTACCAGCAATGTGTTTGAGGCGGTATCTGAGACAATGGTTCCGCCCGCCGAAATAAACGGTGTTACTAACTTTGTCATCTCCTGTGTAGATATAAACTTCAAGGGAATGATCTGGATGATGATTTTGTCCATTGGAGGAGCATCGGCACCCCCACTGGAAAACCGCAGCTCAATAGGCAGCCGCGTACTCTCCTTGAGCTGAACAATCCTGTACAGGCTCCCCTCCTTAATGGCGGTCAGGCCGTTTACCTCAAGTATCTGAAGAAAAACAGGGAAGAGGTCCTTCTTGTAAAGCCCTCCTGCCGTGTTGATTGTTACTTTGCCCCTGACATTCGGGTCAACGATATAATTGATCCCTAACAATTCGCCAATAGTGCTGATCACCGCATAAAGGTCCGCATTATCAAAATTGAGGACGATCTTTGGACCTGTTTTTTCCGGGGCGGCTGTCGTTTTAGGCACGTCAGCAGGTCTGCGAGCGGACAGGGTCGGTTGAGAGTTAAGGGCCGGCACAATGGTTGGTGCCCGTTTTTTCACAACGGGCAATTCTTTCTGTGTTTTTCCGCGAGCTGAATCCGTTGTATCGACAGGCTGTCGCACTTTCCTCTGCTCTACATTGTCGGAAGAAGCTAACGCCAAGGTATCTTTGCCTAATCCTTGCGATATAGGACCAACCGCTGTCTTGGCCGGCTTCTCCACCTTGGCATTTTTTCCCTTCTCCTTAGGCTGTGAACCGGCGCAGCCTCCCACAAAAAGAACTGCGAGTACCAGCATACAGCAGAATGATGCCCTACGCAGTTTGATTCGTTCCATAATATGTTTACCTTTTCTTTGTCTTGGACCTATCAGTTGGCACGGGAAGAGTTTTCTTCTTGACCCGTGGCTTAGGTGAAGTCTCTTTCCTTGAAACTGCAGGCCTCGGAGCAGCTCTCTTTTTGGCAACTCTGCCCTTCGCTACAGGCAGAATATTTGATCCTCGAACAATCACTTTTGGCCCGCCATCCTTTTTCATCTGCATCCGCTTTTTAGGCTTATCCTTGTCAAACATGGAGATCCTCCACTCATGTCCCCCGGCACTTAGAAGCACATTCGTCTCATTAATCTCCTTTACCTTGAACTTGCCAACCGTGTCACCCACCCTTGCCCGTTTGACCCCCTTCTCACCTACGTTTTTCCTTTTGTGGACAGGAACTTGACCGATAAAAGCTTCTCTATGATTATCTACAATGATCACACCATAAAGGTTGGTTTTTTTCAGGTCCCGTTCTAATATACTAAGGAAACCTTTAGAAACCTTACCTTTGGGCTTTGAGGCTGCTATGTCTTTTTGCTGCGGGGAAAGCTCTAATCGGTCATTACTGAAAAGATTGTTGCTGACAACGACTCCGTAATCAGACTCAGGCAATGTCTTTTTTTTTGCGATTTTTTTTTCAACCCATGGCAAAGGCTCCTTAACAGCTATGGCTTCAGAAGACAATGTTTTACCTTTGGGCCAGACCTCGTATGCTCTTATCCCAAAAAAAATGACCCCAGCCATCAGTACAAGATTTATCAGCCATATTTTTGACGACATTTTAAATAACCTCGCCTTTTCAGCTCTTTGCCTTTTTCATAAAACCGGCGACAGTGATATTACATCGGAATCGCCGTTCCGGATTGCCGTAAAACCGGACACGCATCTTTTTCACTGTCAAATATTTTGGATAGGTTTCAATCCGGTAAAGGACCTGCTTTAGTTGCTTGATAGTAGGCATGATATAGAAGTTAACCAGTATACGAAGATATTCTTCTTGTCCCAAATCTTCAGGCTTCAGCACCTTCACAGTCTTCACATGAACACTGCTCTTCTCTGCAATTTCACGCAGAGTCTTTTGAATTTCAACCGCCGCAAGAGAGGCAGTCTTACCACTCAAAAGGCCAGATTCCAATTGTTTGAGGGATTTGTTCAAAGAATCAAGCCTTTTATCCAGGCCCCTGCTGGCAGCTACGGTTTTTCGGTATTTTATGAGACGTCTCTCCTTCAGCTCGATTTCCTGTGCCGGAGATACAAGTTCCTGAATAAAAGGGAAAAAGCGATAAACAAGGGCCAGAGAAAGAAGAACCCCTAATACAATAAAGAGATATTTCCTCTGGATATCAACTCTAAATTTAAACATGGGTTAGACGCTTTCGCCCGCTTCCAGAACCTACTTCAGTTTGAACCCTATCCTAAAGATCTCTTTGTTGTTTTTGTCGCTGGTTATTGATGAAAGGAAGACTGCATCGTTAAATAGGGGAGAGCTCTCGAGAGAAGGAATCAACCCCGAAGAGGACTCTGCACGTCCATCAATTCTTATGTGTTTTTCGGAAAAGGAAAAATTTCTAACCCAGGCGGTTTTCGGAATTCTAACGCTGAGTTCTTTGAGAACATCCAAAAGTGATACACCTTCCCCATAAAGGCTATTCAAATAATCGATCTGGTCCTCAACTTCATTACACTTGGCCTTAGCCTGTTTGATTTTCCCAACTTCAACGCTTAATCGGGCAATCTCAGTGTTTAATTGTCTAAGATGAAACTGCTGGGAGATAACCCTGCCTCCCCACCAGGTAAGAGCTGTCAGGATGAGCAGGCCCGTCAACACAATCATGGTATAATAGCCTGCCTTGTTGGGCCGCTTTCGCGATGCTTCAGGCACAAGGTTGATGTCGGTTGGCAAATCCTGGATACCCTTCAAACCGAGACTATACGCCGGTATCATGGCGGAGGTAGGTATCCCTGCTCTTGAAAGATCTACAGAATGGATCTCAAAATTTTCGTCTGTTCTGAAACGATTAAGCAGTTCAGGCTCTGTATCAAGGCCGCAGAAAACAATACGCAACCGATCTTCACGGTTTCCTGAGCGATCCTTTAGTCTCTGCAGTTCCTGAGAGATAACATCAGGGAGATCAGCCCCCCATTGTGCACGATTAACTGATTTTGAATAATCAAGAAAGCCTCCTCTGAAAAGGTCTAATTCCAGATCACCCTCCCGCAAATAGACAATGGCACATATATCTGACCCGATTACGTCCCTTTGGCTCCAGAAAAAATTAGCCATTGCGGTTGAATTTATTTCAATACCTGAAATTCCGACCCCTATCTGGCCCGCCGTAGAAAGATACGGGTCAACGGACTCTCTCTTCGCTGCAATGAGGAGTACCTTCAATTTACCCTGCTCCTTATCTTCTGCGATCACCTGATAATCGAAATGGATCTCATCTGCTGAAAAGGGTACATACTTCTCCATTTCATATCCCAAGCTATCCTTCAGGTTCTCCTTGACAGCGAAAGGGAGTTCCACGTATCTGAGGATCACAGTCTCATGCGGAATACCCAAAAAGACAGATGCCGGCGAAATGTTGTTTTTTTTCAGGAAATCCTCGACCATCCCACCAATCAAACCAGCTTTTTCTTTCAACGAGGCCTCTTCTTCAAAGACATAGACAGCATGCGCCACTAACCGGACATTTTTAAATGATGCCTTCAGGTATGCCAATGAAACAGAATGATCCTGTATATCAATCCCAAGACTGGTCTGAAAAAGCAAAGTTGACCTCCATGACAATCATTCCTTATCTGACGTCGCGCGTTGCTCTTCCCTATACGGAATGCAGTCGCGCCATTGTACTATCTGATAGCCTTTTTTTAGCCCTTTATTGATCACAATCAAGGCCATTACTCCCTGCAAAATCTTACTTCCCTCCACCTTTCCAACTGATGTAATGGAGTAGAAAGGAGATATCTCAAGGGTAATATACGGTGCAATATCTTTGTACACATCGGGCCCCACAAGAGAAGAGACTTCGGACAATGTCCTGAAGTCCAAATTTTTTCTATAATTCATGATCTCCTGAGCCAGTTCATCTGTCATTGATGGCAGGGCAAGGAGCACCTTTTTAGAAGCAGCGTTTATATTTATCGCATTGAAATTCGGACGAATTACCCTGTATCCGCCTGAAACCCGCTTTTTACGGTCCGGAGGTTTATAAACAGTTACAATATCTTTGAGCCCTCCATAGAATATCTCAGGGGTCACCCCCCTGACCATCAGCAGCTCTTCAACCGAATCAAAATCCCCGTTCTTGCATTCATATGGTTCTGGAAGAGATTTGTAATAATCATCTTCCGCGCCGTTTAGACGGTGAAGGTCGTTCTTGTCCCGCCAGTCCATGATGGAGGCCACAATAATGCTTTCCTGCTGCGCTTCAAGATTAAATCCTTTTAACATCATTTTCAATAGGGCTTCGTTCGCCCCATTAATATTAATCTTTCCGCGCTCATTCCCAATCCGCACTTCAAACTGCCCTTCACCATAAGGACCCGGCGGGATATCCGTGTTGATTCTCCAACGGTTTTCGTCTTCCTCGTCCTCAGATTCCTCTTCTTTCCCAAACATCTTGGGGGACGAAGTTTGGGGGGGTATCACCTCATTCCTTATCAATTCACCGATGGCCCTGTTCATCCCTGCTAAGGCGATATAATATGCTTCTGTCTGTCCCTTGAAATTGCGGGTCATGTTCACCTCTGTCCTCATGGTAAAACAAAATTCTCCCGCGATAACCGAAAGGAGCGTCAGGACCCATAAGACCAGGAACAGGGCAATCCCCCTCTCGTTTTTTAGAAGCCTTGTCATATTCTTATTTTGCGGGCATTCATAGCTTTTCGCTGAACCCTGAACCTCTGAACCCGCGAACGGTTACTGTTGCTTTTGACTCGCCTCAGCCTGGAGACGGGCAATCACATAAATCGGCGCCGCGTCCGCATCTCCTTCAAGGGTGATTTTTACCGCCAGGGGTATACCCGTGTCTGAATCCGGATCCCAGATATCCTGCCATTCCGGATCCGCATCCTTGTCTTCAGGGCCTTTCAGATACGCAAACTCAATACTCTCCGCCCCGGGGATCAACTCAAAAAAGTCTTCTTCATCCTGCTCGCCAATATCTTCTTCTTTCTTGATAAAAAGAATATCCTTCTCATAAAGCATAAGACGCTTATTGTCGCCCCCGTCTTCCTCACGCACCACATACCTGACATAGACCATGCCCGACCGGGTTGTCGGCACCATCGGGACACGTGTCACAAACTCCATTCCCTCACTGTCCCCCCTGAAAAAAATCTTCTTTTTGCCTGTCTCTTTCTTGGCTTCATCCTTTATTTCACGCAAACAGGTGGAGGCTATCTGGCGCTTTATATTGTCTAAGACAACCCGTTGTCTCTGATGGATTTCGACATCCTTTTCACCCTTTTCCCATGCCCTGGCCCCTATCCTGAGGGCACCGAATACGATCACTAAGATCAACCCTATGATGGTGAGGGAGATCAAAAGTTCCAGCAGGGTGAAACCGGGTGAAATTGAATATCGGATATTGAATATTGAATATTGACGAAAAACAGGACATTTTGAATCGCAGGCCTTCAATTCCTCACTTTTTACCCCGTTAAAGCCGCCTTTGCATTTATTTAACCGGGGCCTCAATCCCTCAATTCGTGGATTCATCATCCTTTTTCTTCTCAACCACTTTCATTGTGCTGATCGAGAACCTCTTCTCCTTATACCCTTCATCCCAGAAAATATCGACCTTAATATTATAGGTATTGAAAGGGAGCTTTGACGCTTCTTCCTCTGCCTGCTCGATCGGAACGATCTTTGATTTCCACCTAAACGAATCCTCGAATTCCCCTTCAGACACTTCTTCTGCGAACTCTGTAGAAAGAAGAATCTCTTCCATCTTTTCCTTCGCGTGAAAGATCCCCCTGGTATATTGATCCGACAATCTGCTTGATTTCAGGCCCCCGGAAAAAAGCTGAAAAATCACAACCAAAGATATAGAGAGAATCGATATGGCAACAAGGATTTCAATGAGGGTAAATCCCCTGTTTGAAACTGGAAACTTGAAACTTGAAACTTGAAACCCTGGCCAAGACCTAATCACTGTACCCTCTGCGCCCTGCTCACTGTTCTCTGCTCACTGCTCCCAGCCGTACTGTTCCGGTTATAAAATCAACCTTTACCTCGTATCGATTCCCTCGATCATTGCTCAAAACCAGTTCTCCGCCACTGCTTCCCCCGTTGGAGAGAAAAATAATCCGAAAAAGGCCGGAATCGCCTTCATATTCTCCCCACATCGCCTTATCTAATCGAACGTCTTCAGGGAGTTCATATTGCTTCGATTGACGGCTGTCCTGATCGCCACCGCTCTCATCCTTTTCCTCACCTTCCTGGGCCGTTTGACCGCCCCGAATTACCACACGGTTTTTATCCAAATCAAAGAGGGCCACATACGTTCTG
>Ga0207996_1001030_pt1 | contig 21183 bp, 17 predicted proteins | sample AntAceMetag02UKG_FD_184773 | JGI IMG/M metagenome (GOLD analysis project Ga0207996, IMG submission 184773) | Saline lake microbial communities from Ace Lake, Antarctica - Antarctic Ace Lake Metagenome 02UKG (SPAdes) (version 2) | ecosystem: Environmental > Aquatic > Non-marine Saline and...
TTATTCCTTCCAAATTTATTTGCTGGTTTTCTCATCTAATTTCTCTCACTACTTTTGGTAGCTAAACTGTTACAAAAATAATAAAAACTTATTATTATACAGCTACCAACTTAATAATAATCATAGCTATGCAAACTGGGGAAGTCAAGCTTATTTTTTTATATATTTCTTGACATTTCACATAATTATCTGCTATTCTTATCAAAATAAGAGTAACGGTTCAATGATATATGTTAGACATAAATGATGAAGAAAAATATTGTTTCCTTATTTTTAAGATTGATTACAACTTTCGTATTTTATTAGCTTCTGCAATGGTAGGATTAGCTGCAGCATTAGGGAAGCAAGTCCCCAAAGATGAAGATACTCTTAATTATAAGATAGAATCAGATAAATAATATTATTTTATAAGGAAAATAATATGAGATTTTTCTCACCGTTGAAAATTGGTTGGTTTAATATTTGGATCGGAATTATTCCGATTATTTTAACCACAATAAGTATCTTAATGATAAATAAGGAAGCGACGAAGAAAGCCGCGGATATGTCTGAATATACAGATGAAGATAAAAAGATTGCAATATTAGCAATGCTAATATTTTATGGAGCGGTTATTTATTCTATATGGATTCCTTTTGCTTTCAGAACTGTATATTCTGTTCTTGGGGCCATTGTTTATACTGCTGGATTAGTATTTTTTTTATCAGCTAATTATAAATTTGTTACAATCTCTATTGATCAACCCATTGTAGATGGCGTTTATAAGATTTCCCGCCATCCAATTTACACTTCTACGGCAATAATGTTGTTAGGTTTAGGTATAGCAGGAAAGTCTTGGGTAATGGTGATTCTTATTTTTTTATATAATGTACTAAATCATCGGATTGTGTTAGTTGAAGAAAAAGCTTGTATTAGGAAATATGGTGACATTTATCGTAAATATATGAAACATGTTCCACGATATTTATTCTTTTTATAACTTGTCTAACAAATCATTGCAGCGGACTGCCAAAACGCGCGGCGTTTTGGCACGGCTTCGCCGCCGCTCCGCGGGCCGCTGAATTCCAACGTTATGTCTAAAAGAATAGGATCATAAATGGATAAAGAATTCTGTATCAAGCGATATCTGAAACTTAAGAAAACACTTGGACGAAAGCCTAAGTATCGTGAGTTTTTAGATAATGAAAGTATTAACAAAAGGCAACTGGAAAGAACCTTTGGAAGCAATTCTTTCACAAAATTGCAAACTGAATGTGGTGACACTCCAAACAAATTGATTATGGAGCGAACACCTTTAGATGATATTTTTGAACAATTTGGGAATGTTACAAGGGAACTAGGGAAACTACCAACTCAGGCAGATTGGTCGTATTTTAAATGCAAACCGACTATTTCCGGAATTGAAAAACCACCTCATAATATCAAATGGTCAGAGCTACCAGTTGTTTTTCTTAAGTTTGCAGAAGACAAATCAGAATGGAAAGATGTTGTTGAAATAATAAAACAAATAATCCCAGAGATTTCTAATCAGAAGCAAAAACCAAGTGATAAGAATTTTGAACTTTCCATTTCAAAAACAAAGGAATGGAAACCCCAAAGAAAGAGATTTAATGAAGAAGGATACAAGATTGAATTAAGAGCATTTCTTCAAAAGAACAAATTGCCAGTTCAGGAAGAAAAGGGAGAAAGCAATATTGATCTACTTGTAAACAATTCAGTTGGAATTGAACTAAAGAAAGATCCTTCAACCTCAGAATATGACCGCCTAATTGGACAAATGGCAAGACACTTGATGAATTATGAATTCTTAATAGTTGTCATTTGTGATATTTCAAATGAAGATAGATATAAGACCTTTTTAAATACAGTTGATTTTGTATTCTCAAAGCTTGATTTAAACCTAAGAGTTATTGGAAAATAAATAATAAAAGACATAACAAGATGAATTCAGAATATTTGCACTACGCGCAAAATTCTGATTCACGACGTTCAGCAATAGTAAATGGAGTGTAATAGTCTCGTATGACCTTTATGGCCAATCAGGGGACATAATACCAATTCTCAAAACCCGCATTCAACCGTCTGGATTCCCTGATTGAATCGGAGAATGACATAATAAAACAAAGGGAAAGGCATGCTTGTCCCCTACATAGACAAAATTTTTATTCTCACCAAATCTACAGATAACCGCCAGCTAAAGCAAGCGGTTGCGATGGAGGGGGTGGCAGACTGCTTTAGCTGAGTTTTTCTTGTATTTTAAATTCAATTTATATAAAGTGTCGGGCATGGACAATCAAACAGCGCTTATAATTTTGAATTTACTCCCCGGCTTAGGGCCAGTTGGTATAGGAAACTTGATAGATAAACTTGGAGAGCCAAGAGCGATATTAGAAACATCAGAGAGAGAGTTAAGACAAATTAGCGGTCTGAGAAAAAGTGTTTTAGAAAGTATAATACATTGGGAAAAGATTGTTGATATAGAGCGGGAATTAGCTTTAATTAAGGAAAAAGGAATAAGGATTATCACAATTATTGATGATGAGTATCCTTTTTATTTAAAGAATATCCATTCTCCACCGACAGTGCTCTATATTAAAACCAGTTCTCCTTTTGAGTTTATTCCGTCAATAGCTATAGTTGGGACAAGAAAGGCCTCTCCTTACGGCGAAAAAATCACAAAAGAATTGAGTATGGAGCTTTCCATGCGTGGCTTTATAATTGTGAGTGGAATGGCAAGAGGGATAGATTCCATTGCTCACAAGGCAGCTCTTGATGCAGGAGGCAGAACTGTTGCCGTTTTAGGTTGTGGAGTTGACGTTGTATATCCAAAAGAGAATGAAGAGCTTGCTGAACAAATTCAGGCGCAAGGCGCTATAATCTCGGAATTTGGTATGGGAACTTCTCCATCAAGAGAGAACTTTCCGAGAAGAAACAGGATAATTAGCGGACTATCTCTTGGAGTAATTGTTACCGAGGCTTCAGCACGAAGCGGTTCACTTATTACGGCCAGATTTGCCTTAGAGCAAGGCAGAGAGATTTTCTCTGTACCGGGAAAGATCAACACAACCAATTCAGAGGGTGTGAACAGCTTGATAAGCAATGGCGCAAAACTAGTTCAGAATGTTGAGGATATACTTTTCGAACTCCAGCCAACAATGCATACGAATAAAATAATGCGCAAAAAAACCAGAGAGAGCATATCTCTAAAGCCGACAAATCTATCTCCGGAAGAAAAGAAGATATATGATACCCTATCTGACGAACCCGTTTATATAGACAATATAATGGATAAGACGCAATTGTCGATAGGTACTCTATCGCAGATTCTCTTGACCTTAGAGCTTAAAAAGATTATAAGGCAAGTTCCATGGAAAATGTTCATAAGGATATAAAACATGGCTAAATCACTTGTTATTGTTGAATCGCCTGCAAAGGCAAAAACAATCAATCGTTATTTGGGTTCTAATTTTACTGTAAAAGCATCCATGGGGCATATTATAGACTTGCCGGCAAAAGAATTCGGGGTGGATATTGAACATGATTTCAAACCCAAATATATCGTTATAAGAGGTAAACAAAAAATCATTAAAGAGCTGGATGCGCAAGCGCAGAAATCTGATACAGTCTATCTTGCAACTGATCCGGACAGAGAAGGTGAAGCAATATCATGGCACTTGAAAAACTCAATATGCAAGGGCAAAAAAGTTTTCCGCGTTCTTCTTCATGAAATCACAGAATCTTCGGTAAAAACCGCTTTTAATAATTCCTCAGATATTAAAATGGATAAAGTCAATGCTCAGCAGGCAAGAAGAATTCTGGACAGGGTCGTAGGGTATAAGATCAGTCCTGTTTTGTGGAAAACAGTGGGAAAAAATTTAAGCGCGGGAAGGGTTCAGTCTGTTACGGTGAGAATTATAATTGACAGAGAAAGAGAGATAGAAAAATTTAAGCCTGAAGAGTATTGGTCAATCATAGCTGATCTTAAGACTTCTGTCGGCGAAAATTTTAAAGCGAAGTTATCTAAGATTAAGGTTACAAACAAAGCGCAGGCGGACAAGATATCTGAGGATACTAAAAATGCAGAATTTGTCGTATCGAAAACGGGTATAAAAACTCAGAAAAGATCCGCTTCTCCTCCATTCACAACAAGCAGGCTTCAGCAGCAGGCAAGTTCAAAATTGCATTTTTCATCTACAAGAACTATGAAAATTGCGCAGCAACTCTATGAAGGAGTGGAAACAACTAAAGGAACAGCAGGATTGATCACGTATATGCGTACAGATTCTGTACGTATATCAGCGGAAGCTATTAGTGAAGTAAGAAATTACATAAAAAACAAATACGGAGAGCAGTATGTGCCGCCCAAACCTAATTTTTATAAAAGCAAAAAGACAGCGCAAGATGCGCATGAAGCAATTCGTCCGACAAGCGCTTCAAGGGATCCTGAAGCAATAAAAAAATTCCTTACAGATGAGCAGTTTAAATTGTACAAGCTTATATGGAATAAATTTATTGCAAGCCAGATGGCGCCTGCAGTCATTCAGTCCACAACAGCAGAGATTAAAGCAGGCGACTATATCTTTACTGTTTCAGGCTCAACTGTATTATTCCCGGGATATATGGCAATCCGCGGAAATGACACTAAAGAAGACGAGACAAAACTTCCTCTGCTAAAAGAAGGTGATATATTAAAATTGCTCAAGCTATTACCGGAACAACACTTTACAAAGCCGCCTTTTCGATATACAGAAGGTACTTTGATACGCGTATTGGATGAGAAAGGAATAGGGAGACCTTCCACTTATGCGCCGACAATTAATACTATACAAAACAGAAAATACGTAATAAAGATAAAAGGATTCTTTCATCCTACAAATATCGGAGTACTTACAAATAATTTTTTAATTGAAAAATTCTCTGACATCCTTGATATAAAGTTTACAGCAGATATGGAATCGCTTTTGGACCTGATTGAAAGCGGCAAAAAAGACTGGATTGATGTACTGAAGCAATTTTATGTGAGTTTCAAAAAGGATCTTACGCAAGCTGGAACTCCTGAAAAGACCAATATAAAATGTGAAAAGTGCGGAAGCCCCATGGTTATTAAATGGAGATTTGGCAAAAGATTCTATGCATGCAGCGCATTTCCAAAATGCAAACAGACAAAAGCTATTAAAAATGATGATCCGCTGATAAAAGAGGTATTGCCGCAGGAGACAGAATATAAATGCGAGAAATGCGGGAGTCCTATGCTAATAAGAACATCCAGAGGCGGGCAGTTTCTAGCATGTAGCGGCTACCCTAAATGCAAAAACACAAAGAGTCTTGATAAGGATGGAAAGATAGTAGAAAGAAAGCCTCCTGAAGAATCGGATCAGGTCTGCGAGAAATGCGGAAGTAAAATGCTGATAAAAACAAACCGACGAGGACAAAAATTCTTAGCGTGCGGCGGCTATCCTAAATGCAGAAACGCAAAACCTCTGCCAAAATCATAAGCATATTTTATCACCAAGCTGTCCAGCCACCATCGACAGAAAGGGTAAGGCAATTAACCATTCCGGCTTCTTCACTGGCAAGATAAACCGCTGCTGTAGCAACATCTTCTGGAGTGGCGAGTTTGCCGCATGGGATTTTCCCCAGTACAAACTTCCTGAACTCTTCCTGTTGTAGCCGCTTCCGGGTCATATTAGTCTCTACAAAAGTAGGAGCAATGGAATTTACTGTGATTCCATGTTTTGCCCACTCTACACCCAATGTACGTACGAGCTGTATTACAGCGCCTTTTGTAGAACAATAAACAGGCTGGCCTGGAATTCCAATTAAGCCTGATTGGCTCGAAATAAATATAATGCGACCCCATTTGCGTTTTATCATTCCGGATGCAGCAGCTTGAGCCACAAAAAAACCGCCTTTTATATTTGTATTAAAATGATCATCCCATACTTCCTCTGTTACATCCAAACCGACTGTTGGTCTATTAATCCCAGCATTATTAATCACAATATCTATCCTGCTAAATTCTTTTTCAACTGCATCAATGCCTTTTTTTATCTGATTTAAATTACGAACATCCATATCAAAAGTAAAAATTTTATGCCCAAAATCTTTTGCTTTTATAGCAGTAGAGTCAAGATTCTTATCAGGTTTATCTGATATGGCAATATCAGCCCCAGCTTTTGCCAAAGCTATTGAAATCGCAGCACCTAATCCTGTAGCGGCGCCGGTAATCAATGCTATTTTGCCGTCAAGATCAAACATCAGTGGGTTCATTATCAGCTTCTTATGGTATATATATTTTTCGTTTGTTGGGCATTTTTATTCAATCCCATATTTCTGGAGTTTCCTTCGGATTTCCATCTCGTTCTTTCCCGAAGTGCCTCCTAGCTGTATTTCTTTGCTCGTTCCGATCTGGTTGATGACTTTGTCAAGCACATCGAATCCGCCAAAGAGCTGAATCTTCTTCTTGGCAGAGACAATCTTCTGATATACACCAGGCCAATGCGAATCGTTGGGGTTGCCAGCACCAGGTACCCACTGGACACCGTCAAGGTTAGGAATGCTGAGTACCGAATTTAGATGCGGCAGTTGCCCCTTGCCGTCCAGGTGATAAAAACTATGATGTAGTCTTGTACATGATGCTACCAATTCCGGGTTGACGAATTCATCGAACATCTCTGGCCCGATCATGTAGGAGAAGTCGCACTGAAGCATGTAGCTCGGTTCTTCTGAGTAAATTCCAGACCAATCCGAGTAACCAGGGTTCGTTGGTTGGAGCACACTGTTAAGCGTCTGGTAGTATTTGTGCCAAACTTCGTGCGCCTCCCACAGGAGTCTTTTTACTTCATGGGGGTAATCATAGAGATCTAACAGCAGCTTTTCGCTAGGGCGAAATGTAGACAGGATGTCAAGACTCCCTCCTAAATCAGTCATAGCCATCAGGACTTGACCTTGCCAGCGCTTCATCCCGGCAACATAGATCTCCTGCACGCGACGGAACCAGATGTTGTTTGGGTCAAATCGAAAGTGGATTTCCTTAATAGGTAATTCCTTGGCAGGACGAAACCAGACGTTGCCCGTACTGTTGTCCAAGATTGCGCCCATGAATGCAGCGATTACTCCAGGACCAAAGCAGTCCATATCGAAACAGGGGAAAGAATCACCCATATAGACTTGTGTCGAGAGTTCATAATCGATCCTATCGATCAACTGCTCAGCCGGAATAGATAGATCGGTACAATTCGCCGGACTTAGCAGAGGTATATCGGGTTCTGGTCGTCCCGCATCTCTGCCATGAAGTATAACCGGTATGATGGGACGCTGTAATTCTCCATTCCACCACTCTCGATACGTCTTCTTCACTTGCTGCCAACGATCCTGGTCGAAATTTATACCCATATCTTGAACCCCTACATCATTCTATGTCCAATATTTAAATTCACCCATAATTTCTAAGAATCTTTTACCGTGTTAGCATAACGCTCAACCCGCACTTTGGCTGTAATGCCATGTGCCAACATTCGTTCTATATTACACTGTCGTTCAGTAACTTCACCGATAATTCTACTTGCCTGCGGTGTCATTCGCTGATAAGTGCAGGTTTTTAAAAATTTTCCTACCCATACGCCACCTGTATAACGTGCTGAGCGGCTGGTGGGAAGGATATGATTGGTTCCGATAGACTTATCTCCGTAAGCCACCGTGGTTTCTTCGCCTATAAAGAGAGAACCGTAATTAGTCAATCGGTCAAAATAATAATCTTGATCCCTGAGGTGTAGTTCAAGATGTTCCGGTGCATAGTCATCACTTATTCTAATAGCTTCATCTCTATCGTCTGCAATATATATTCGTCCATTATTGTTCCATGAAATTTCTGCGACATCCTTAGTAGGTAAAACAGCAAGCTGTTTTTTGATTTCATTCCTAGCCGTTTTAGCAAAATTTTCACTGAAACAAATCAGGGCAATGCCGCTATTTGGATCGTGCTCTGCTTGTCCGAGCAAGTCGCAGGCAACCAGTGCAGGATCTGCTTGGTCATCGGCGATAATCATTATTTCTGTGGGCCCGGCCAGCAGATCTATACCGCAACGACCGAATAATTGTCTCTTGGCCTCAGCTACGTATTTATTTCCTGCGCCACAGAGAATATCTACAGGTTCTACTACCCCCATACCGAAAGCCATCATAGCCAAGGCAGGCACACCTCCGATAATAAAAATTCTATCTGCTCCTGCTTTTTTCATGGCATTAATGGTAGCAGGATAATACCCTTGCCCTTTTACCGGTGGTGTGCATGCATAAATATTTTTCACACCAGCTACTTTAGCAGGAATGATACTCATCTGTGCAGACCCGAACATAGGATAGCGACCTCCCGGAATATAACTACCAACAACGTTTACCGGGATATGTTTGTGTCCTAGTATAACGCCGTCACGTATCTGACTTTCGAGGGGTTTTAAAGTCTCAAGTTGAGCCTGTGCAAATTTTTTGACATTTTTCTGGCAAAAATCTGTATCTTCAATAACTTGAGGAGTTAGTTCGTCTATGGCTTCATTAATTTGTTTCTGGTTTAACTCGAAATTATCGGGATCCCAGTCGTCAAATTTCTTGCTGTATTTTCTCACAGCATCCACCCCATTTTTTTCCAGATCTTGCAGCATATCTACAACTACTTTTACTGTTTCAGGATCTTTCTCAAACAGACGATGTCCTCCTTCCTTAAATATTTTCACAAATCATTTCCTATGTAATAAACAAGTTATCGTTTAGACTTTGAGAATTACTTTCTCTTTAGATTTGATTGATTTCAGTTCAGCAGCTACTATTCTTATTGTATTTCGAGCGCTTTGGGGAGTAACTATTTCAGGCTCTCTGCCTTTTTCTATACAGTCCGCAAAATACGATAACTCTTTTTCGTATGCATTTTTTGTCCCAAGTTCAGGAACGAATGGGTCTTTGCCTTTTGGATATACTGTAATCTTGGGATTATTCTTCGATGAGAAGATGATAGTTCCTCCCTCAAAATATGCCCTGTAACTCATCTCAAATCCAACTCCACCTTCAACAACCCAGTTGCAATCCACTGTTACCACAATATCTTTATCATATAAGTACTGTGTCGACAATATATCAATTTCGCCGTCTTTTATTGCATTCGCACCAACACTATATACAGCTTTAGGCGTACCCAATAGATAATTCACCATATCCACATCGTGAACATGCAGATCCAATATTACCCCCCCACTTTTACTTCCCTGCGCCAACCAATTATTCCATGACCATGAAGGAGTTTGACATGCTCGAAGCATATATAATGACAGAAGTTTGCCAAACTTGTTTTTAGAAACATAATCTTTAAGTATTTCATATTCGTTCCAGAATCTGATGCACTGCGCGATCATGAGAAACCTGCCGCTTTTTTTCTGTGCCTCAATCATTGCGTCACATTCTTCCACATTCATAGCCATGGGTTTCTCGCAAATTACATGCTTACCTGCATCAAGCGCTTTAATTGTATATTCCTTGTGAAGAAATGTCGGCAAACATATATCGACAAAATCAATATCTTTATCATTTAGCAGATCGTCAAATTTTTCGTATGTTTTAATTCCCTCAAGATCAAATTTGTTTTTTAATTCATTAATCCGCACATCATTAACCGCACCAACTTCTACATTATCTATATTCTTATAATTATTAATGTGTCTTTCCCCCATATGTCCCATACCAACTATTCCAACTTTAAGCATTCTAATACTCCCCATTTATAATTTTCATGATTTTTAATCGCTCAAGCAGAGATCCTGTTTTGCTGTATTCTCCTAAACTCAGATCTGATACTACCACTTTGCCAATATGTTTTTTTGTCACACGCGGCCACTTCCCTTCGGTATACGCCCATGTGTCGTGAATAACATAATAATTTTCATTATCTTTTCCAAGATAGAGCATTATATGTCTTGGCAAATAAAGAGTAGATATGCAGGGTGAAAGCTTTTCAATTCTTGCGATTTTCACACCCATTCTTGCCTGCCGACTTGAATTACGGGGCATCCTTATTCCAAAACACGCAAATACATTCATTATGAATCTGGAGCAATCCCTTTCTCCTTTCATGCCTCCCCAGCCATAAGGGGTATGCAATAATTTAAAAGCCTGATTAATTGCATTCCTTTTTGTATAGAGAAGATATCCTGTGTTTACATCCTCATAAATTGGTATGTACGCCTTTCTAAAAGACAATTTATTTCTTCTATTTGCAACAGGAAACGTAATAATAAAATACCCTTTTTTGCTGCTCATTAAAGGAAAACATGTTCCCATCTGTGCGCTATCAAGAAATTTCTCACACTTAGAATCAGAGAATATATCGACTTTATTTCCCGTTACAACGACGAATTCTTTGACATCACTATACTCAATAATATCTTCCTTATTATTTGAGATTGCAATATCTTTAATATGAATCCAACCTAACGTAATCTCCGTCTTTACATATGCCCATTTCTTGTCTCTGGTTTCCCATAACAATGCCAGAGGCTGTCCCACATCAATAGCGCTGTCCTGGAATCTATCAAAATCATGTTCGTTTTTTCTGGACATAATAATCTCATCCGTTGGTAGAATGCGTAGATTTGCCCTGCGAAGCGTAAGTCCAAACTTAACATTTATTTTATCAGGAATTTTATTCAGGTCTATATTGCGGTATATGGCTTCAAAAAACAGATTATCAACTCGCATATTATCAGTTGTGTACCGTTTCTTTTTTCGAATATCTTTAATTGAACTCAGTATATTCTCAGATAATTGTCTTCCTGACATTATATTATCCATCAGGATTACTTTCTCTAATGTTGTTCCTTTCGTGCAATTAATTTCATTGAATCTTTCTATTCGTTTTGCGGACATTATTACTTTATCCGGATTGTCCGTCTTAGATATCCAATATCCGGGAGTATGCATTTTTACTTTAACATGAGGCAGAGGATAAGGAGCGATGCAGAGCTTGGAAGCACAGCCGGAGATAATTGCTAAAGAGAATAGAAAAACTCCAGTCGCAACTGCAATTCTAAATTTTGAAATATTCATAATTAGTTTATGATAGCAAATATTTCACAACATATCCATTGTCATGATACCATCTTTTTGGTATAAGGAAATTGCTCTAATAAGATGAGTAATTACCCTGAATTAGATATATAGTAAATCAGAAAACGAATCACTAAAATTAAGGAGGCACTTAAATGGAATCTATTATTGCAGAAGGTTATAAAGTTTACACTGAATCCAAGATGGAAAAAGATGGCAGTACCTACTTTCTTGCGAGTAATGGTCTTGATAAATATTTGGTTTCGGATGATAAGGAATTTGAGAGGCCTGTAGAAAAAACATCTAAATACAATGTTTATGAAAGGACTCATCTTAATGCTATTAGATTGTGCGATTTATTCAAACATCTAAAACCTGCTGCCTGCGGAATTAATAAAAGTTTTGGTTTTGGGGACAGATTAGGATTAGCTACTCCGGGACATATCAAGGCTATTAAAGACAGAGATATATTTCCAATCTTTGCCCAGCAGTCTATACGGGAAATGGAGCGTACGGGACGCAGTATGGAGATTGTTCTGGATGATGCTGTATGGGGAGTTTTTCAGGAAGGATACAAAAAGGGCTACGGAGCGGATATTGACCATGTCAAAGAGCAGGATGATGTTATTAGAGCGTGCGAACATGGTTATACTATGTACACAATAGACCCCTCAGACCATATCAATGACAATGTAAAGGATATGTCTAGTGAAGAACTTGCATCAGCGTATGCAAGTATTCCAAAGGCATCTCTCTACGAAAAACTTTATCTGGGAAACACCTATAAAATAGGCGCAGTCACATACAAGATAACAAAACCCGAGCTGATGAATATCGTTTCTGTCTATGCCAGAGCATTAGAGCATATTGTAGATTGCTATAACATTATCAAAGAGAGGATTCCAACCGATTTCGATTTTGAGGCATCAGTAGACGAAACTGAGACGCCAACAACTCTTTTAGCTCATATATTTATTGTAGAGGAACTAAGGCGAAAGAGGGTTAATTTTACAAGTCTGGCTTTAAGGTTTATTGGAGAATTTGAAAAAGGAATTGATTATATCGGCGATATAGAGACGTTTAAAAAGGAATTTTTAGCTCATGCTGATATATGTCGTCACTTTGGCGGATATAAGCTGAGCATTCATAGCGGCAGTGATAAATTTTCCATTTATCCGATAATAGCAGAAGCTACTGAAGGAGTATTTCACATCAAGACAGCCGGAACAAACTGGCTGGAGGCAGTCCGCCTTATTAGTCATAAAAACCCTGTCTTGTATCGACGCATACATCAGATTGCTCTTGATAATTTTGAGAAAGACCGTAAGTCCTATCATGTTACTACTGATTTGTCCAAAATTCCCGCGCTCAGTAAACTCTCAGATAAAGAGCTCCCCGGACTTCTCGATGAAAATAACTCCAGACAGCTCATGCATATTACATATGGGAGCATCTTGAAAGATACAAAAGCCGAGATATACAAGACGCTGAATACTTATGAGAATGAGCACTACGGGATGCTTGAAACCCACTTAGGTAAACATTTGGATTATGCAAGCATACGCTGATATAATAATCCTGTTTGCTGTGCCATTACCCGCGCGTTATAATTTAATTTGATAAACTTGTTTGCGCTGTCGCCCAGCTCGTTTGCGAGACTTTCATTATCAAGAAGCTGCATTACAGCGTTTGCTAATGATTTTGTGTCTTTGGAAGGAATTAACAAACCCGTTTTCTTATGTTTAATAATTTCTCTTATTCCGTCTACATCCGTTCCTATAATCGATTTCCCGAGATACATTGCCTCAACAAGCACTCTTGGCAGTCCTTCAAATAATGAAGGCTGAACTATAATGTCACACATGGATATGACATTTGCAATATCCTTTCTGTATCCCAGAAATTTTACATGTTTGTGAATATTTAATTCTCTACAAATACCCTCAAGATATTCTCTTGTTGCCTTGTCTTCGCCGCATATCATAAACCCAATGTTTTTGTGTTCATTCAATACTATTTTGCAGGCCTGAAGAAAATACAGGTGGCCTTTTTTACCAATCTCTTTATTTCTGACCCTTGCAATCAATCCAACCAGCTTCTCTTTCTTTTTATGAGTATCTATATCAATATTCAGTCTCTCAAAATCAGTTCCATTAATAATATGAATTACTTTATGATTACTTATTTTAATCTCTTGGATAATGTCCTCTTTTGTTGCTTCGGAAACAGCAATAATCTTTTTTGGTATATGCTTCAGGATAAATTTGTAAAGCATGGCATTAAAGTTACTAACTCTTTCCCCTTTCTGATTCATATTTATTCGGTCATGGATTGTCACAACATGGGGGATTCTTAGAATTAGAGATGCGACTGCGCCCAGCAGGTCCTCTCGTCTATTGTGTGTGTGAATAATACGGATGTTGTTCTTACGGATGATTCTGGTTATATTTATTAATGAGCGGAAACTGAACTTAGATGAAATTTCATTGTGGGCTATTTTAAAATTTTCGTTCTTTAATACTTCTCCAAATTCACTATTTTCAGGCACTGCGGTAAGAACGCTAAATTTCTCCTTATTAAGATACTTTATAAGGGCTCTTATATGTTCCTCGTTTCCGCCGTATACTTTTGAATTTGATATCTGGAGTATATTCATGATTTTTATTCTACTACAATATCATCTTCTGTAAAAGATACACTATCTGCCTTTATAAGCAGTGGAAGTTCCCAAACCTGTTCTATTTTGGCTTTTTTATTGATAAGTTTTACAAGATAACCGGGCAGACAAGTTTCTTTCAATATGACGTCATTCATACGGAATATCAATCTTTGTTCATCTTCTATTTTAAGCTCACACATTGCCTTGATATGCAGTGTTTTGATGAATTTTGTTTTACCCTCTATAACGACATTATTACCTTCAAAATTAACCTGTTGCACATATATCTTTTTTAATTTTTTTTCCAGAAATTTCCTGAAACAATCTTTGGATATTATCAACTTTGGCTTACTGGCATCGCCGGATTCAACGTTGATATTAGAATTAAGCAATAGTTCATCCATATTAAGTTTAACCTTGCTCCAGTTAAGATGAATCTTTGCCTTTATACCCCGCTTTAACTTTATATTATCGGTCTTAATAACTATCTCATCAAAATAGCCGTTTCTAAAATTCCGTGACGGATTCATAATCATATTTAAATTGATATCAGAGGCTATTTTACTTTGAAATCTACGTTCTAATAATTCCTGCACTTTAGACACATCCAATTTCTTTTTGATGTCATCGACTTTAATGTCTTCTCTCAAAACAACTTTATATACCTCAAAAGGCTTATCTCCTCTTTTATATATTTCATGCTGAGAAGCGGCTTTGTACCATGCTGTTTCCCAGCTTTTTCCGAGTGCGTCCCTGATTAAAGGCATCATGTTCATATCATCTTTGTACATAACAACGTAGATGCCTTTATAGAATTTGTCGCGTACATCTTTTTTGAATTTTTCAACGCCTTCCTGCAGGAGTGTCTTCATGCGCCATTTCTTCTCATGACAGTAATACCACATCTCCCATGGAACCTCCCGCGTGAAATAAATAATACTATTTGGAAGTGCGTTGTTCTTTAGATATACGGATACATCACTCATGCCGTCGCTTTTTGAATAAACGGCGCCCATATCCAATCTCCCGATATTCTTTGTGGAACAAAAACCGGATAGGATTATTACTAAAATAAAACCTGTTTTTATAAACTTGTTTCTCATTGCAGGAGAATTGATAATATAATTCAGAACTCTCGCAAGCACTATTATCATAAAGGGTGATATCAGGAGTAGGTATCTATCATATACCTTAAATTGAAACACAACAAAAAGAAGTATGTGGGTAAATACAAAAAGTATCAGGAAAATATCAGCAATAATCTCAAATCTTCTTTTAAGTTTGATCTTAAAGAAAAGTCTTATTAAGTTATAAACGAGTAAAGGGATTGACAGGATAAACAGAATATTTAACGGCATGGAATTAAACGTAAGTTTTACATACTGCACCCATTGCATGACTCGTTCAGTGAAATTTCCGATATCAAGTGTAAACACGCTGTTCTGATGCGAAAATGCCTTTCCAAGAATGCCGAATCTTGGCCTTTGGTATAGAGCTGACCATGCAAAAAGCAGTGCCAGAACGATCAGAGAACCATATACCCACTTGGAATATTTTTTTAAATACAGCTTTATATTAAATTGGTTATTATCTCTCCAAAAAAGCAATATTGAAAAACACATGAATAAAGGAATAGCCATAACAGCAGGCTGTTTTGTGCTAAGCGCCAGGCCAAAAACAATCCCCGATAAAAAATCTTTATCAATACATAAGAGATAGAAGCTCCACAAAATAAAAAACGACATAAGAACATCTATGAATGCTGTCGGACCAAATACAATATTATAAGGAGAAACTGCGAGCAGAAATGCCGCCCAGAGAGCGGTTTTTCTATTAAAAAGCCTTAGGCAGATAAGATATATTAAAAATATGCCAGCTATGCTTCCCAACAAATTCGGAAGTCTGAGAACATTGACATGATTGCCTAAAACCTTAACAAAGAGAGCTGTCACATAGAAGGAAACAGGAGGTCTGTCTACATCGGTTGAACGAAAGAGCCAGTCTCCTTTTTCTGCAATATCAAGAATATAGGAGCCATGTAGTCCCTCATCACAATGAAAATCATGAGTTGAAAACACACTCAGCCTAAACGCCACACCAAGTAATATTATTGCAATCAACGGGACATTCCAATCCCTGTTGTTCAAACTGCCTTTAAATCTGCTTATAAATTTTGTATTCACTTAAAATCTTTCCTTTGTGCTTTGTCCCTAGAGTTTGGGGTGGAGTGGGTTGGGGAAAAGGGCACTCTGTCCTTTATTCGCTTTTTTAAACTTTCTTTTTTTGTCTCATGTTATTTTATTAACTATTTTTTTTAGAGATTCTATGAATTCTTGCCTTTCCTTCGGATAGTCTTCTTTCCATTTGTTGAATAACCTTGAACTGCCTTTTCCAAAATTTTCTTCATTTTTTTTGAACCACTTTTTGTGATCTCCGGCGCTAGTCCTGTTTGGGTATTCATTAAAACATGTGTCCTTATAAAAAAGATTATCCCCTCCCCAGAACGAATCGTTATCAGAAAGACTATTGAGAAAGTTATAAAACACAGTTTCAGGAGGCTTATTCGAGGGCAAAAAAACTACATTTTTTATTCTGTTAAATCTTTTATTATCTTTTGAGTCACCATCTAAAACAAATATAAATCTTTTAAAGCACTGTAAGTTCTTTGAAGCCATATTAGCTAAACCTCCATTAGATATCTCTGAGGCAAAAACTTTAATTTCTTTCTTTATGTCAGTTCTATGAATTAAGTTTTTACACCAAATAGATCCCACGTGGTCTTCACATAGTATATTGATTTTATCTATAGAGGTTTCTTCTTTTGTTTCTCTTAAAATTCTGCTCTTAATGTATATAAAATCAGGGTCAACTGTATTGATTACTTTATTATCTCTGGTTTCAAGAAAATTTACTTTATTACCTTCTAATCCTGAATTATTAAGATAATTGATTATTTCAAGAGAATGCGTAGTAAATATAATTTGCAAATTATATCTTCTGGCATATCTATAAAACCGTTTGATCAGATTAATTTGAGCACCAGCAAACAAAGCTGTATCAAGTTCATCAATTAATAGAGTTCCTCTCGCTGGACGCAATTTTTTAAAAGATAATATTGCCGTTAATATTTGGCCAAGATTATCTTGCCCTGCAGAATTCCCATGTGCGCCATAACTATTTGTTTGAATCCCGAAAAATTCTTTATGAAATGTTGTTATATGTTCTGGGCTAATTGTCTTATCTAAAGATACAAATACCTCATCCGATTCTCGCCTATAAAAGTCGATATCTTGATTATCTAGCCTTGCTTTATCAATTTTTATATCCTCTTCTTTTTCCTGTGCGAGAGGATATAATCTTCTTAATCCCAAGTATATTACAGGATGGTTAATTTTCCCCTTGCCAGATTTAGTTCTTTGCCCTACATCAATCCTAAACCTCTTTTCAGACTTAACATACCTTGATTCGGCAGGTTTAACAATTTCTTTACCCTCATCATTAATGATTACCCCTTCATAAGTGTAATTTTTCTTTATATCATGCTGTGGACAAAATCGAAATATTTCAGAATACTCAGCTTCAAATGGTTTATTATCTAATGTTTTAAACATGAATTTTTGAGGTCCTTCTCTAAAACTAAAAAGATGTCCTGCTAATCCAAGAATAGTAGATTTACCAGTTCCATTTAGACCTGAAATAACTGTGATATACTCCCCAAACTCAATTTTTACGTTTTTAATATGCCTAAAATTTGAAATATTTAATTGTTTTAATCTCATCTTTAAACCTCAAATCCAATGCACTTTAGATTTTTCTTTATTTCCTCATCAAGTTGTTTTCCATGTTTCATCTTCCACATTATACTCCCCAAACCCCAAAGAAAAAAGGGGAGGGGTTTTAGAGAAAAAGTAAATGTTAAACAGATTTCAATATCTCTAAAATACTTTGTTCCGTTTGCTCTTCCAATCCCTTTATAATCTTCTTTTGCCATTTCTGAGGCACGGAGTTGAAAACGTCTCTGATTATGTTTGCTTCGCCCTTATTAATTAAAAACTTCAATATTTTAACAGCAGTGTCTTTATCTTTTATAGCCTTTTCTTCTCTAACTCTGCGTTTGGAAATTATCAATTTGTGTAAGGCAAAGTCGGCAGGATGGGGCAAGGTTAAATAAAAATCTTCCACTTTAGCCTTAATGGTATTGGTTGAAAGGAAATTCAAGAATCTTAAGGCAACTGCATTAATTCCTAATTTTGGCAATGGATGAGGTTTATCCGTGCCTTTGCCTTTTTCTGGAACCAAAAATTCTAGTATTAAATCTGGGTGGTCAAGTTTGATATAACCTACGTCGCCTTTGAAAGTTGTAACAAACCCTAAATCTTTGAGAAGTTCCGGTATATCAACGTCTTTCTTTATTCTATTGGGATTATCTATCATAAAGTCAATGTCTCTTGTCTTCATGGTTGTTTGGTCTATATACAAAATGTCAGAAAAATAATCTTTGTAAAAATAAACACACCAACTACCGATAAGAATAAAATCATTTAGAATGCCTTCTCTGTGAAACCGTCTCAAAATCTCAAGGCATAGTTCAGACTGCTTCTTTTCCACGTAATGAGCTCCTTAAAAATCTAATTTGTTTTTTTATTCTAGATAAAGAATTTCTGTATTTAGCTCTCAGCATTTTTGACTCATCATATTTTTTTTTCTCTTCTTCAGAAATTTTGCCTTTATAAATATATTTTACTTTCTTATCTATTCTCTTTACTAAATAATAATACTCGTGACCGTGTATTTTCCTTTTTGCAAGGCATCCTTTAGGCAATCTTATTAAAGACTCCTCATATTCCTTTTTCATCCTGAGAGAATTTTCCAACTCTTCCGCCAATACTCCTTTAATAACGCCTCTCATAAATCCTCCTATTACCTAACAAACTGTACTACAATATGACTTGTTGGGTAATAAATGTCAATGAAATAATTTACCTAACAAACCCAATTATTAAGGTATTTGTTGGGTAATATTTTCATGTCCCAAATACAATCTTTGATTCTTCAATATTAATATACTTCGGAGGGACTCCGAGGAATAAACTCTTTAAATCAAATAAAGGGTTTAGTTTTTTTGAAATAAAAGGCAGTAGTCGCGAAGGGATTTTTGTATTACCTATTATTGCATTTACCAGAGCTATCTCTACAACAGCATCATCCTTGATATTAAGTGTTCCTTTCATATGAAAGGAAATATCTTTGCCTAATAAATGTGCAACGCCATTTAACCTGATGTTTTTACCTGAACCAGTCAGGGAACAAGCGGTTATCTTCTTATTTGCGTCAAGAATGTGCTTTGTAACATCATGGATGGAGACTTCTGCAGACATGTTGTTGCTTTGGACAGGTATAAGCTTGTGATAGAGGAAAAGAGCCTCCGGATTGACGCGGGCATCTTTCCATGTAAGTTTTATTATTCCATTAAATTTTTTGCCGAGTTTTATGTCGGAGGCAGTGCAGATAATGTCTCCCAGATTTCCTTCGTTTAAATCAAGTTTGTCCCTAGATGCTAATGTTATTTGGAGCTCTTTTGGATTACGCCATGTTCTTGTAAACATAGGTTTTAAATAAGCCTCAAGTTTCTCAGGCTTTTTGTATGCTTTGGTATTGACAGAAGCAAGGGTTACGGACGGTTTGAGGGTTACTTTATATAATTTGAAGTTTAATTTTTTATGTCCATAAGCATCATAAATATTATTAATTCCATAATAGGCAGTCTGCGGATTTTCATTAAATGCATTCTGAACTTTGTCAATCTGCCCAGTATCTTCAAGAAGTAAATAAACTCCCTCATCTACACGATCCCATATTGCCTCTGAGAGCTTTTCAAGATGCTCATCACTTGTAAACTCCACAGCTTTAATCTTAACGCTTTTATTAAAGAAGTAGTAATACGCATTTGTCCATAACGCTCTGTTGTAGTAAACGGTTGCAGATTTCTCTGCGTTTATGGAAACATACTCCGCTGCATTTTTAAAGCCGTCTTCATTTTCCCATCCTGCTCCGAGCTTGATATTCTTCATGCCGTTCAGCGTTCCCGACAGAAGATTAACGAGCAGAAAAAGCCCCAGAATAAAGGAACATACTGCTACCAGATTAGGCAATTTTGTTTTAATGAAAAATTGCATAATCAGAGACAGATATCTGGCTAACAATATGAATACAAAAGGGATTATAAATATCAGATAATGAGGGGAGAACCCAAATCTGAAAAATGTGAATGCTCCAAGTATGAGCGCTATATATCCTGCAATGCATAAGCTTATAGTTCTTTTCCATCTGTGCTTTTTTTTGATATTGATGCTTTCATAAACAATCAATGCAGGAGCGCTGATAAGAAAGAATATATTCACTACGGGACTGTTGGTAAACTTTGAATACAAACCCAGCCAGTGAAAAAGTCTTGATGTGAATTTACCGGACATAATTCTAAAGACTCCGCCTGTTGCGTTTACCTGAAATATAATGCCGAGTCTTGGATCTTCAAAAAATACTGCCCATATAAGCAGGATCGTAAACACTATAGAAAAACCAAAAACAAGTTTCATGAAAGGCTTTTTTATGCAGAAGCTGAATTCGGAATGCTTCGTATGCGACCATTTCATGTATCTTTGGACTATAAAAAATGCTCCGATAATCGGAATAGCAAGAACGCCGAATTGCTTTGTGCAGAAACATAGACCAAGAAAAATCCCGGCCCAGAATTCTTTATAGATACACAGAAAATATATAGAAAAAAGAAGCAGGCAGGCGAACAGAGTATCTTCAAAAACTGTTGGCGCATAAAGTATGTTGTACGGAGAAATTGCCATAAGAAAGGCGGCTATTCTTGCAGTATTTTTATCAAAACATTTAAGGCATATCTGATAAACGAGCCAAATGCTGATCAGGCTGGCAAAGAAATTCGGAAGTCTTGCAGCGTTGTCTCCCAATCCGAACATTCTAAACGATAATGCTGTAAGGTACGGAAGTAAAGGAGGCTTATCAACGTCTTCTGCCTGAAAAAACCAGTCTCCTCCAAAAGCAATCTCAGCTCCTCTAAAACTGTATAAAGCTTCATCTCCGTGAAAATCATTCAGCCCAAATACACTTATACGCAGTAAAGCCCCTAGAATAAGAATTACTATCAGCAATAAATTCTTATTCTGATTCAGGGAGATTAGTGGGGCAATTAATCTACGAAACGATATTTTAGAAGAGACCAAATTGCTATCACTCCATCTTTTTTCTTGATTTTTTTGCCTTCTTCATATGAGCGGGGACTGTATTTAATTGGCACTTCACAAATTTTATATCCTTTTTTTCTGACCTTTGCGGTGAACTCCGTACAGAACTCAAATCCAAAACATCTTAAATTAATATTATCCAGCACCTCTTTCCTGCAC
>Ga0207996_1001033_pt1 | contig 21173 bp, 33 predicted proteins | sample AntAceMetag02UKG_FD_184773 | JGI IMG/M metagenome (GOLD analysis project Ga0207996, IMG submission 184773) | Saline lake microbial communities from Ace Lake, Antarctica - Antarctic Ace Lake Metagenome 02UKG (SPAdes) (version 2) | ecosystem: Environmental > Aquatic > Non-marine Saline and...
AAAGCTATTAAGCAAGTTAAGCCTGCTGTTGAGGTTAAATCTCGACGTGTTGGTGGTGGTGTATACCAAATACCTACAGAAGTTCGCCCAAGAAGAGCTACTGCTTTATCTTTGCGTTGGCTTATTAGTTCTGCCGCTGGAAGATCAGATAAGACAATGGGTAAACGATTGGCCGCTGAACTCTTAGAAGCTTCAGAAGCTAGAGGTAATGCTGTCAAAAAACGTGTAGATATTCATAGAATGGCAGAAGCCAACAGAGCTTTCTCTCACTATGCCTGGTAATATTTCTTAGCAAAGGTAAATTAGTATGAGTAATGGCGATAAAAATAGATTAAAAAACTATAGAAATATTGGGATTATGGCCCACATTGATGCCGGTAAGACTACTGTTACCGAACGTATACTTTATTATACTGGCGTTTCTCATAAAATTGGTGAGGTCCATGAGGGCGAAGCTACTATGGACTGGATGGAGCAGGAACAAGAAAGAGGTATCACTATTACTTCTGCAGCAACAACCTGTTTCTGGAAAGATCAGCATATTAATATTATTGATACTCCGGGTCACGTAGACTTTACTGTTGAGGTTGAAAGATCTCTTCGTGTCTTAGATGGTTGTGTGGCTGTTTTTTGTGGTGTTGGTGGTGTTGAGCCTCAATCCGAAACTGTCTGGAGGCAGGCTGATCGATATAAAGTTCCTCGTATAGCCTTTGTTAACAAGTTAGACCGAATAGGCGCTGACTTTTTTGGTGTTGTTGAGGATGTTGATCAAAAATTAAAAGGCAATCCTCTAGCAATGCAAATTCCTGTGGGGCAGTCAGAGAACTTTGTAGGCATAATAGATTTATTAGACGAAAAAATGGTACTTTTTGATGAAGACTCTAAGGGGTCTGTAATGCAAAGAGTTGAAATACCTGATGAATATAAAGATAAAGCTGCTGAGCTTAGGGAAAAAGTTATTGAAGCTGCTTGTGACTTTGATGATGATTTGGCTGAAAAATATTTATATGGTAAAGATATTTCTCTTGAAGAAATTAAGACCGGAATTAGAAAAGGTGTGTTAAGTCAAGAAATAACACCTATGTTTTGTGGGACAGCTTTCAAGAATAAGGGTGTACAGCTCTTGTTGGATGCTGTTGTTGATTATTTACCTTCTCCTTTAGATGTTCCTCCGGTTGAGGGGATTAACCCTGATACGGATAAAGTTGAGACGCGTGAAGCGGATTCGGATGGTCCATTTGCTGCTTTGGCCTTTAAAATCATGACAGATCCTTTCGTTGGTTCTTTGACCTTCGCAAGAGTTTATTCAGGTTCTTTGGAAGCTGGATCATATGTTTTTAATGCTGCAAAAGGTAAAAAAGAGCGTGTAAGTCGTATTCTAAAGATGCATGCAGATAAAAGAGAAGAATTAAAAAGAGTTGAAGCTGGTGACATTGTTGCCGTTGTTGGCGTTAAGGATGTTATGACTGGCGACACTCTATGTGATGAAAAAAGACCTATCCTTTTAGAGTCTATAGACTTTCCTGAGCCAGTTGTTAGTGTTGCAATTGAGCCAAAAGGGCGTGGTGATTATGAAAAAATGACCCTTTCATTAAGAAAGTTAATGCAAGAGGATCCATCTTTCAAATTCACTTTTGATAAGGATACGGGCCAAACGGTTATTTCTGGAATGGGTGAACTTCACTTAGAAATTATTGTGGATAGGTTGTTTAGGGAGCATAAAGTTGAGGCTACTGTTGGAAAACCTCAAGTTGCTTATAAAGAAACTATTCAAAAACTTGTTGAATCTGAAGGTAAATTTGTTCGCCAATCAGGTGGACGTGGTCAGTATGGTCATGTTTGGCTTAAGTTGGAACCAAAAGAAAGAGCTTCAGGTTTTGAGTTTGAAGAAAAGATCAAAGGTGGATCTATTCCTAGAGAGTTTCTTCCTGGTATTGAAAAGGGCGTAAGAGAAGCTTTAACGGCGGGTATTCTTGCTGATTATCCGGTAGAAGATGTTAAGGTTACTGTTTTTGATGGATCTTATCACGATGTAGATTCTTCAGAAATGGCGTTTAAGATCGCGGCATCCATGGCTTTTAAAGATGGTATGAGAAAGGCTAGTCCTGTTCTTTTAGAACCTATCTTTAAAATAGAAGTAGTCACCCCAGAAGAATATATGGGTGATGTTATGGGTGACTTGAGTTCTAGGCGGGGAAGAATTTTAAAGATGGGTGAGCGTAAAGGTGTTCAAGTTATTACAGCAGAGGTTCCTCTCTCTGAAATGTTTGGTTACACTACCGATTTACGTTCTATGACTAAGGGACGAGCTAGCTCTTCTATGCAATTTGAAGTATATAGAGAAGTTCCGCAGAACGTTCAGGATGTAATTGTAGGACAAAAATAGTTTAAATTAGTTTGTTTAGGAAGGATATACAAAATGGCAAAAGGTGTATTTGAAAGAACAAAGCCTCATTGCAATATTGGTACAATTGGGCACGTTGATCATGGTAAAACAACTTTAACAGCAGCTATTACAAAAGCTTTAGCTGAAAAAGGTGGCGCTACTTTTAAAGCGTTTGATCAAATTGATAACGCTCCAGAAGAAAAAGCTAGAGGTATTACCATAGCAGTATCTCACGTTGAGTATGAAACAGAGAAACGTCATTATGCTCACGTAGATTGTCCTGGTCACGCTGATTATGTAAAAAACATGATCACCGGTGCAGCACAAATGGATGGAGCCATTTTGGTTGTGTCCGCAGCTGATGGTCCAATGCCTCAGACCAGAGAGCACATCCTTCTTGCTCGTCAAGTTGGTGTTCCTACTCTTGTTGTTTATTTAAACAAAATAGACATGGTTGATGATGAAGGCTTGGTTGAGTTGGTTGAAGAAGAAGTAAGAGAATTGCTTTCTATGTATGGTTTTCCTGGTGATGATATTCCTATCGTTAGAGGATCTGCATTAAAAACTTTAGAAGGCGATACAAGTGAAATTGGAATTCCATCTATTTATAAATTAATGGATGCTGTTGACTCTTACATTCCAACACCAGAAAGAGATAAAGATAAGCCTTTCTTGATGCCAGTAGAAGATGTATTCTCTATCTCCGGTAGAGGAACAGTTGTTACCGGTCGTGTAGAAAACGGTATAATCAAGATTGGTTCTGAAGTTGAAATCGTTGGTTTTGCTGATACAAGAAAAACCACTGTTACCGGCATTGAAATGTTCAATAAAGAAATGAAAGAATGTTTTGCTGGTGATAACGTTGGTATCTTGATACGTGGTATCAAAAAGGAAGACGTGGAACGTGGGCAAGTTCTTGCAGCAGTAGGTTCTATTACTCCTCACAGAAAATTCAAGGCACAAATTGTTACATTAAAGAAAGATGAGGGTGGACGTCATACACCATTCTTTAATGGCTACAGACCACAGTTTTATTTTAGAACTACAGACGTTACAGGGAGCATTACTCTTCCAGAAGGCAGAGAAATGGTTGTTCCTGGCGATGAAGTTGAAGTAACTGTAGAATTGTCAAGCAAAATTGCAATGGATAAAGAGTTGAAGTTTGCTGTCCGTGAAGGTGGCAGAACTGTTGGTGCTGGTGTTGTTACAGAAATCGTAGAATAATATTACAGGTTTTTTTGAATGAAAAAGCAAAAAATACGTTTAACATTGAAATCTTATGATCATCAGTTGTTGGACAGTGCGGTAAAACAAATTGCTTTGACAGTGAAAAGAACAGGATCCCAAGTTTTGGGTCCTGTTCCTTTACCCAATCATAGGAAATGTTTTACTGTTTTAAGATCCCCCCATGTTGATAAAAAGTCTAGAGAGCAATTTGAGTTAACAACTCATAAGAGAATTCTGGATATAGTTGCACCTTCAGAGCAGACAATGGATGCTTTAATGAAGTTGAATATTTCAGCTGGCGTTGATGTTGAGATTAGATAAAGATATATTGATTAGCAAGAGGCTGAATTTATGCTAAATAGCGTTTTAGGTAAAAAAATAGGTATGACCCAAATATTCACCCAAAAGGGTGAGGTTATTCCTGTTACGGTGATTGATGTTGCAAATTTATTTGTGACCCAAATTAAAACTCCTCAGGGAGATGGGTATGCAGCATTGCAGTTAGGGATATTGAGAAATAGATACAAAAAGGAAGTTTTTTCTATTGATTGGTTAAAGAATAAGAAAAAACATTTTTGTCATTTGCGTGAAGTCTCAGTACAAGAATCTGAATTAGCAGGTTTTAAGTTGGGACAAAAAGTTGATCTTGATGGTGTCGGCTTGCAATCAGAAAGCCTTGTTAAAATTACCGGAACCAGTAGGGGTTTAGGTTTTCAGGGTGTTGTTAAGCGTTGGGGCTTTGCAGGAGGTCCTGCAAGTCACGGTTCAACATTCCACCGAGCTCCCGGTTCGATAGGAAATATGTGTTCACAGGGTAATGTTATAAAAGGAAAAAAACTTCCTGGACACATGGGTAATAAACAAGTGACAGTTAAGGGATTAAAAGTTGTACATTTAGATAAAAAAGATGGTTGTCTATTTGTAAAAGGAACGATCCCAGGGAAAAAAGATTCTTTGGTAATCGTTTGCAAGCAAGGATAATGACTATGGCCAAGATACCTGTTTATGATTCTAACGGAACAGAACAAGATAAATTAGATATACAGTTTTCTTCGAAAAGAGAAGAAAGCTTAAAAACATTTTCTTATGCAATAAAAGCTTTAATGCTTAACTGGCGACAAGGAACTGTTAGTTGTAAAGGTCGAAGTGATGTTAGTTTCTCCAATAAAAAACCTTGGAAACAAAAAGGTACTGGTCGTGCTAGGGCTGGATCTTTACGTTCTCCTTTATGGAGAAAGGGTGGCGTAACTTTTGGACCGCAGCCCAGAACAAGAACTTTGAGTATTAACCGTAAGCAAGTGCAATTGGTTTTAAACAATCTTTTACATAATTGTTTAGAAAGAAAACAATTGTATTGTTTGGATTTTAATCTAGATAAGCCCAACACAAGAAATGCTTCAAATGCGTTAAAGAGTATAGATAAGAAAAATGAAAAAGTCGTACTCTTTCTACCTTTTGGTGATGATTTGAATTGGATATCATTTAGGAATATTCCTAATGTTAGCATACTTAGTTTTGGCCAAGCTGATGCTTATAATTTAAGTAATAGTGATTGTTGGGTATTTTTGAAAAAAGACGCAGACTCTTTTAAAGAGATGATTTCAGCGTGGAATTAAGTTTGGATTGAAATATGAAACTAAGTGCTTACGATATTATAAAAAAGAGAATAATGACACCAAAGAGTGTTGAATTATTCAAAAAGTTAAGACAGACAACATTTCAAGTTAACAAGTTTGCGAATAAGATTATGATTCGCCAAGCTGTTGAGAATATTTGGGATGTTAAGGTTGATAAGGTTCGAGTTCTTTCTTGTCCTGGAAAGAAAAAGATTTTCGCAAGGATGCCTTTCAAGTCACCTGATACAAAGAAGGCCGTTATAACTTTGAAAAAGGGTTATAGGATTGATTTGCCTGGTGATTTTGAAACTATGGGTGTTGAACGGGAAACTGTGGGCAAAAAAGAAATGAGCTTAGAAGGAAAATAACATGGCTGTAATTAACAGAAAACCTAGAAATGCTTCATTACGTACACAGCAGTTTTTATCTTTTAAGGATTTGACTAAAAAAGATCCTGAAAAGGCTTTGCTTGCTCCATTAAAGAGTACAGGTGGTCGTAATGCCTATGGTCGTATTACAGTTCGACATCGTGGCGGTGGAGCTAAAAGGCAATATAGAATTATAGATTTTAAAAGAATACAAAAAGATGTTCCAGGTATTGTAAATGCCTTTGAATATGATCCAAACAGAAATGTTTTTATTGCTTTGATTTTTTATAAGAACGGAGCAAAAGGATATATTCTTAGACCTGAGAATTTGAATATTGGAGATACAGTTGTTGCTGGAGCAAAGGCTGAACCTAGAGTTGGTAATTGTCTTCCTATAAAGGGCATACCTGTTGGTTTCTTTATTCATAATGTTGAGTTGTCTCCTGGTCGTGGCGGTAAATTTGCAAGAAGTGCTGGTTGTGCTGTTCAACTCTTAGGAAAAGAAGCTGGGCTTGCAATCTTAAAGATGCCTTCTGGCGAGACACGTACTGTTTCTGTAGATAATTGCGCAACAGTTGGGTCTTTGTCTAACGCTGATTGGAAGAACGTTTCATTGGGTAAAGCAGGAAGATCAAGACATCTTGGCATAAGACCTACCGTTAGAGGTATGGCTATGAACCCGGTTGATCACCCTCACGGTGGTGGTGAAGGTAGATCTAAATCTGGATCGCACCCTGTAACTCCTTGGGGCAAATGCACTAAAGGTGCAAGAACAAGAAAGCGTAAGAGTTCTGCTATTCTAAAGAGACGTAAGTAATAAAAAAGAGCTTAAAAAGATTGTTAAATTAGGATATAATAGTTATGACCAGATCTATTCGTAAAGGACCTTATGTTGAGCCATCTTTGTTAAAGAAGGTGGAAGAAATGAAAGCGTCAGGTCAAAGGAAGGTAATAAAGACTTGGAAACGAAGAAGTATGATTGCTCCGGAGTTTGTAGGTCTCACCATTGCTGTTCATGATGGAAGAAAGTTTGTTTCTGTTCTTATTTCAGAAAACATGGTTGGCCATTATTTAGGCGAATTTGCTCCAACTAGAACTTTCAGATTGCACAGTGGTCAGCGTAAAGCTGGTGCGGCAGGGCAGAAATAATTATTAAAAGGTTGAAAAAAAATGCTTGAAAAAAGTATAAAAGCTAAAAGTAAGTACATACGTGTTTCCCCTTATAAGTTAAGACCTCTTGTTGATGTAGTTAGAGGTCGTTCGGTTGCTCAGGCTCTTGCTTGGTTGGAAAATCATGCAGTGAAGAGAGTTCAACCAATAATTAAGACTATCGCTTCTGCATATTCCAACGGTAAGAATATGTGTTCAGATGTTGCGTCCATGGACGATTTGGTTATTAAGGATATTAGGGTAGACCAAGGGCCTACTATAAAGTATTATAAGCCAGGAGCGATGGGACGTGCTAACGTACAAAGAAAAAGGCTAAGCCATTTGCAGGTTGAATTGGAAAAAAAACCAATAGCCAAAAAAAGCAAATAGCTCACTTGTAGGTGATAGGTAAAATTGGTTTTAACATAGCAAATTTTGTGAAGGTGTTCACGTGGGACAGAAAGTTCATCCTATAGGTTTTAGATTAGGTGTTTTTGAGGATTGGAGTGCTCGCTGGTACGCAAAGGGATCTTATGGTAAGCAACTTTTAGAAGACTTACACATAAGAAAATTCTTGAAGCAACAGTTGAATGATATTGATATCGCAAAGGTTGTTATAGAAAAGGCGGGTGACAGCATTAGAGTAATTATATCCTCTTCTCGACCTGGGTTTATTATTGGAAAAAAAGGTGCTGGAATAGAACGTCTGAAAGCTGAGTTTTTTGATAAGTTCAGAAAAAATGTAGATGTTTCAGTTCAAGAAGTAAGAGTTCCTGATTTGGATGCTAATTTGGTTGCAAAAAACATTGCAGACCAATTAGCGCGAAGAGTTAGTTTTAAAAGAGCTATGAAGCGTGCAGGTTATGCCACAATGAAGAGTGGAGCCAAAGGGATAAAGATTTGTTGTGCCGGGCGACTTAATGGTGCTGAAATAGCTCGTAGCGAATGGTTAAGACTTGGGTCTGTTCCATTGCATACTTTGCGTTCTAAGATCGGTTTTGCTGCAGTTGAAGCGCAAACAACGTATGGTCTAATTGGCATCAAGGTTTGGATTTGTAACGGTGAATATTAATAAAAAGTAGTTATCAGAAAGATTGAACTATGTTAATGCCAAAGAAAACTAAATACAGAAAAGTTCAAAGAGGCACAATGAAGGGGCGCGCTAGAAAAGGTTCTGGATGTGTTCTATTCGGAGATTATGGCCTGATGGCTGTTGAACCTGCCTGGGTTACAGCAAGACAGATTGAGTCTGCAAGAATTACGATGAGTAGGAAATTGAAGAAAATTGGAGAACTTTTTTTAAGAGTTTTTCCAGATAAGCCTGTAACAAAAAAACCTGCTGAAACTCGAATGGGTAAAGGTAAGGGAAATCCAGAATTTTGGGTTTGCGTTGTAAAACGTGGAAAAGTTTTGTTTGAGGTAAGTGGTCTAGAGGCTGATGTAGCTAAGAAGGTATTAACTTCTGCGGCTTATAAGCTTCCGATGAAGACTAAGTTTGTTAGTAAGAATGATAATTTGACTACTTCAAAATAGATGTGAATTTTATGAATAAAAGCGAAATAAAAAAGTTAGACACGGATTCATTATTGAAAGAGATAAAGTCTCTTAAAAAAGAGTGTTTTAATCTAAAGCTAAACCTGGCTGCGGGTCAAGCAAAAGATTATTCTCAATTCAAGAAAATACGTTCCAATATTGCTCGTTGTTTGACTTTTTTGAACAATAAAGAAAAATAGTTTTTTAAAGGTAGATGCAAAATGGCAAATAACGAAAAGATTTATTCAGGGGAAGTTGTCTCTGATAAAATGGACAAGACTGTAGTTGTGAGTGTTAGCAGGACTTTTAATCATCCTTTACTTCGCAAAACAATATCTCGTTCAAAAAAGTACAAAGTACATGACGAGAATAACGAAGCTGGAATGGGTGATTGGGTTGAGGTTGCTGAATGTAGACCTCTTTCCAAGACTAAGCATATGGTTTTAAAACGCATTGCAAGAAAAGCACTTTAATAAGGAATGACTAATGATTCAGAAACAGACTATGTTGGAAGTTGCTGATAATTCAGGTGCAAAGAAATTGATGGTGATACAGGTTACTGGTAGTACTGGGAAGCGTTTTGCCTATATTGGTGATATTGTAAAAGTCACTGTCAAAAAAGCTATTCCTGGGGGTTCAGTTAAAAAGAGTGAAGTTTTAAGCGCTGTTGTGGTTAGAACTAGAAAAGAGACTCGTAGGGCTGATGGTAGCTATATAAGATTTTCTGACAATGCAGCTGTTATAATTGATAAAGATAAACAGCCCGTGGGTACACGTATATTTGGCCCTATTGCCAGAGAGTTGAGGGGTGAGGGGTATTTGAAAATAATATCTTTGGCTCCGGAAGTTTTATAAAGAATAACAATGGAATAGGATAGATACCATGTTAAGCAGGGTAAAGAAAAATGACACGGTACTTGTGGTTTCCGGAAAAGACAAAGGGAAACAAGGTAGTGTTATTAATATAAATACGAAAAGTAATAAGGTTTTAGTAAAGGGAGTAGCTATTATTACACGTCATCTTAAGGCAAAGAAGTCGGGTGAAACTAGTAGGATTGCCAAAGAAGAGAGTTACATACCTATCTGTAAGGTGATGCCCGTTTGTTCTTCCTGTAAAAAAGCTTGTAGGGTACAGACTAAGTTTTTGGAAGAGAACAAAAAGGCAAGAATTTGTAATCGCTGCAAAGAAGCGTTTTAGCTTAGTTAAGGTTGCTATATGAAATCACGAATGGAAGAATTGTACAGAAAAGAAATTGTCTCGAAGCTACAAAAGGAACTTAATTTAGACAATGTTATGCAGGTTCCTAAAATATCTAAAATTGTCTTAAATATGGGTGTCAAAGAAGCTGTTGCTGATAGCAAGGTTTTAAACGGCATAAGAGACCTGATTTGTTTGATTGCAGGGCAGTCAGCGGTCAAAACTTTCGCTAAAAAATCAATAGCAGGGTTTAAGCTTCGTGAGGGTTCACCTATTGGAGTGATGGTGACTTTAAGAAGAAAACGCATGTATGATTTTTTAGATAGGCTTATTAATGTTGCTATTCCAAACATCAAGGATTTCCATGGTGTTAAACCAGGTTTTGATGGTAATGGAAATTTCAATTTAGGAATCAAGGATTGGATGGTTTTTCCTGAAGTTGATTATGACAAGGTTGATAAGGCAAGAGGGCTAAATCTAACTATTCAGACAACAGCTAAGTCTGATGAACATGCTAAGGCTCTTCTAAAAAGTTTTAATATGCCATTTATTAAAGATAAAGATTTAGGATAAAAAGGTTAGATTTATGGCAAGAAAAGCATTAATTGAGAAATCAAATAAAACTCCAAAGTTTTCCACTAGAACGCGAAATAGATGTAAAATGTGTGGTAGGCCTCGTGGCTTTTTAAGAGACTTCCTGCTATGCAGAATATGTTTTAGAAAGTTTGCGTTAGAGGGACTTCTTCCTGGAGTTAAAAAAACAAGTTGGTAAGATTTGGAAGGACAAAATAATGTCTATTGATGTAATAGGTAATTTTTTAACCATTATTCGTAATGCAATAATGGTCGGTAAGCGTCGGGCAACGATGTTTTGTTCGAATGAGAAACTTGGTATAGCAAAAGTACTTAAAGATGAGGGTTTCATTCGAGACTTTGAAAAGTTCGAAGATGATAAAAAGAGTTTATTTTTAACCATTCATCTTAAGTATGTAAATGGAGAGCCTGCTATTAACGAAATAACAAGGATTAGTACTCCTGGACGTCGTTACTATGAAGGCACAAAAAATATGACTTCGGTTATTGGTGGTTTAGGTGTTTCTATTTTGACTACCAATAAGGGTATAATAACAGATAAACAAGCAAAGCAACTTTCCGTTGGTGGCGAAGTTCTTTGTCATGTTTGGTAAGGTGTAAATTATGTCTAAAATAGGAAGAAAACCAATAATAATCTCAACTGCTAAAGTAGAGATTAAAAACAACACTGTTTTTCTAAAGGGTCCTAAGGCAGAGTTTACTCATGTTTTACCTGAAGAAATAAATATTATTTTGGATAATAGTGCTTTATCTTTGACCATTAAAGAAGACACTAGACAAAACAGAATGATGTGGGGATTGCATCGTGCTTTATTGGCAAATAAAGTTCAAGGTGTTCAAACAGGGTTTGAAAAAAAAGTAAAAATAGTTGGATTAGGTTATAAGGCTCAACTAACAGGTAAAAAACTTGTTTTCTCTTTGGGATATAGTCATAAGGTTGATTATGATTTGCCAAAAGAGGTGGAAGTTGTTCTTGATAAAACCGGACAAAATTTAATATTTAAGTCTTCTGATAAGTTTTTACTTGGAAATGCCTGTGATGCAGTAAGATCTCTTAGACCGCCAGAACCTTATAAAGGGACAGGAATTATTGTCGAAGGTGAAGTTGTTATTCGTAAGGCTGGTAAGACTAAGGCTTCTTAGTAATTGATCCACAGAAAGGTAACATTAAGTGAGTATTCAGAGAAAAGCTCAAAAGAAGATTAGCGTAAGAGGGACAAGAAGAACTCATAGAGTTAGAAGTAAGCAAGTAGTAAGCCGTGGGGTTAAGCCTAGGGTTTGTGTTTTTAGAAGTTTGAAGCATATAAGTGCTCAAATTATTGATGATAATACACAAAATACTCTTGTAAGCTTTTCTTCTCTTAACTTAAAAGATGAAAAGTTAGATAAGTCTTCTATGGCTAAAAAAGTTGGCATTGAACTAGGAAAGATTGCTTTAGAAAAATCTATAGATAAAGTATTCTTTGATAGAGGCAAAAATTTATATCACGGTAGAGTTCGCGCATTAGCTGATGGCTTGCGTGAAAGTGGTTTGCAGTTTTAAAAACAAAAAAGATTTTTAGTAGGAAAGATTGGTATGGCCCAAGCAAGAGGTAAAAAAAATTTCACACCGACCGATGAATATGCTGAAACAGTTTTAAAGGTTAGGCGTGTTGCAAAGGTAATTAAGGGTGGAAGAAGATTTGCGTTTTCCGCTCTAGTCGTTGTAGGTGATCGTAAGGGTAAAGTTGGAGTTGCATTAGGCAAAAGTAGAGAAGTTGCATCTGCTATTTCTAAAGCTTTGAAGAGAGCGAGAAAAGATATGTTTTCCGTTCCTATGTATAAGACTACCATTCCATTCACGATTACCGGTAGACATGGTGCAAGTCATGTTTTACTTCGCTCAGCTTCTAAAGGTACAGGCGTTATTGCCGGTGGTGCAGTTCGCGCTGTTATGGATGCTATAGGCGTAAAAGATATTTTAGCTAAATCTTTAGGTTCTTCTAATTCTCAGAATGTTGTAAAAGCAACGATCAAGGCTCTTAAGCGTTTAAGATCTGCTAGACAAATAGCAGCAATTAGAGGTAAGACTTTAAGCGAAATTGTTGGAAGAGATCTTACAGTCAAGAAGAATGAGGGTGACAATGTTTCAGCTTAATAATTTAGAGTCAACATCTGAAGACAGAAAGCGCGTTGGTAGAGGTGGAGATAGAGGTGGTACGTCTGGTAAGGGACATAAGGGTCAAAAGTCTAGATCTGGCGCACCTGGAGAATTAAAAGGATTCTTCGAGGGTGGTCAAATGTCTTTGACTCGTAGATTGCCTAAACGAGGTTTTACCAATAGATTTAGAAAAGAAGTTAAAACAATAAACTTAAATGATTTAGAATTAAGATTCGAATCAGGTCAAGTTGTCGATAGACTTGCGTTGCAAGAAAAGAACTTGATTAAAGGTAGAAGTAAGTTTTTTGTTAAAGTATTAGGTAATGGTAAATTAACTAAAAATTTAACAGTTAAAGCTGAATTATTTAGTAAGTCGGCCGTAGAGGCGATTGAAAAAGCAGGGGGGAAGGCTGAAGTAATTCAGGTTGAACGAGGAGTTTAGTGGTGATAGTACAATTTAGTAATTTTAAGAACATATTTTTCGTCCCAGAATTAAGAAAAAAGCTGGCTTTTACTTTAGGTGTATTAGCTGTTTACAGGTTTGGAGCACACGTTCCTGTCCCTGGTATAAACACTGCAGCTTTAGGTAACTTATTAAGCTCTGGCTTTGCCGGTGGTTTAATTGGATACTTAGATCTTTTTTCTGGTGGTGCGTTAAGAAACTTTTCCATATTTGCATTAGGAATGATTCCTTACATTAATGCCTCTATTATGATTCAGTTGCTTACTGTGATGGTTCCAACTTTGGAGCAATTATCTAAAGAGGGTGAATATGGCAGAAAGATTATCGGACAATATACACGTTACTTAGCTTTAGGGCTTAGTATTATTCAAGGGTTTGGAATTTCTGCTCTTGTATCTTCACAACCTGGTCTTGTCCTTAATCCTGGTTGGAATTTCCGACTAACCACAGTGCTAATATTTAGTGTTGGCGCCATGTTTGTTATGTGGTTGGGTGAGCAAATAAATACTCATGGTCTTGGTAACGGTAGTTCTATGATAATTTTTGCTGGTATAGTAGTTGGTTTGCCTGGTGCTGTAATTAAGTTAATAAATCACGTTCAAATGGGCCAGACAGATCCATTAGTTGCTGGTTTCTTAGCTGTACTTACAGTTGCTGTTATAATGTGTGTAGTGTTTTTAGAAAAAGGTGAACGCCGCATCCCCGTACAATATGCAAAAAGGGTTGTCGGTAATAAAGTGTATGGTGGTCAAAGCTCTTATATACCTTTGAAGATTAATCCTTCAGGTGTTATACCGGTTATTTTTGCTGGCGCAATTATACAGTTACCTGTTTTTATTGCTAATATCCTTTCGTCTAAGATTCCAGCACTAAGTTTTTTAGCTGACTGGCTTAGTTATGGAAGCGTATTATTTTATACTTTAGAAGCTGGGCTAATTGTGTTCTTTGCATTCTTTTATACTGCGGTGATTTTTAACCCGGTTGAATTGGCTGATAATATAAGAAAATCAGGCGGTTTCATTCCAGGTATTCGTCCAGGTAAAAAGACAGCAGAGTTTTTTGATTATCTTTTGACAAGAATAGGTTTTCCGGGTGCCGTTTATTTGGCATCTTTGGCAATTTTACCAAGCATTTTGGCTTCACTTTTTCACTTTCCTGTGATATTTAGTGGTATTAGCCTTCTGATTGTTATTGGTGTTGCTTTGGATACCTCTGCTCAAATAGAGACACACTTGATAGAAAGACGATACGAAGGCTTTTTATCAACGGGTAGGTTAAGGAGTAGGGGTGGTCGATAGTACGATTTATTCGTTCATTGGCCCACCGTGTTCGGGTAAGGGAACTTTGGCGCAAAGGTGCAACAAAGATTTAGCTTTTCCTGTCTTATCTACTGGTGATTTATGTAGAAAGCATGTTGAGCTTGGAACTGAATTAGGAAAATTAATATCAGCCTATTTAAATAACAATAGGCTGATTCCTGACTCTCTGATCGCTGATATTGTTTGTGATTGGATTATATTGAAATCTGCTACGGCAGGATCCGTTATTCTTGATGGATTTCCTAGAACCAGAGGGCAGGCAGCTTTTTTCTTAGATTTTTTTAAGCAAAATGTTCCAAATTTCAATTTTAAAGCGATTTGCTTTACAATATCAGATGAAGAAGTCATTGAAAGAGTTGAAAAACGCCTTGTTTGTCAGAACAAAAGCTGTCAGGCTGTTTATTCTGATGAGATTGTGAAAAATGGGTTTTGTTGCTTTTGTGGTAGTAAGCTACTAAAAAGAGAAGACGACAAGATCAAAGGTGTAAAAGAGCGGTTAAAGCGTTATCCTGAATATAAAGAAAAACTTTTGAGTTTTTATGATTCAGTAGATGTTAATATGTGTATCCTGGATGTAAGCAGTAAACTTCAGGATCAGGTTTTTAGAGAATTTAAGGCTATTATTTAGCTTTTTTATAATTATGATAAAGATAAAAAATAAAGCGGCAATCGAAAAAATGCGAATAGCTGGACAGTTGCTTGCTAAAATATTACAAGAAGTAAAAAGCATCACTGTTCCAGGTACTACAACCTTGCAACTTGATAAGTTTGTTGAAGAGCGTATGATAGCTTCAGGCTTGTCTCCTGTCTGTAAGGGATATGGTGGTTATAGCCATGCAACATGCATCTCATTAAATGATGTGATTGTACACGGGATTCCTTCAGAGAAAGTTATTTTAAAATCTGGAGATTTTGTTAAAATAGATGTTGTAGGGTCCTATAAAAATTATTGTGCAGATACTGCGAGATATTTTTTTGTGGGGGACGTTGATAGTTCTGTGAAAAAAATTGCGATTGTTGTCCAAAAAGCTTTAGATTCTGCTATTGAAAAAGCCGTTGTTGGTAATAGGATTTCTGATATATCTGCTTGTGTACAGCAAGTAGTTGAATCAGCAGGGTTTAGTGTAATTCGAGATTTTGCGGGTCATGGGATTGGCAGGCAGATGCATGAGGAACCGGACATTCCTAACTTTGGTGAATCAGGTTGTGGTCCCGTTTTACGTGAGGGTATGACTTTGGCTATCGAGCCTATGATTGCTCAAGGTGATTATAAAGTAAAGATAATGAATGATGGTTGGACTGCAAAAACCGCAGACGGTGGCCTTGCAGCCCACGTAGAAGACACTGTTTTAATAACAAAAAGTGGGCCACAGATTTTTACCAGATTATAACAATTGAGGTACTAGATTTAGTATGAAAAAGAAAAGTGATGTTATTATAGTTGACGGCACGGTTATAAAGGCTTTACCAAATGCTATGTTTCAAGTGGAGATTGAAGGTGGACACTTGGTTTTAGGCCATGTTTCTGGTAAAATGCGAATGCACTATATAAAACTTTTGCCTGGTGACAAGGTAGCGGTGGAGCTTTCACCCTATGATTTGACTAAGGGTAGAATTATTTCTCGTTATAAGGTATAGATAGTAAATAGCTTTTAAGTTTAAAGTTAAAGTGAAAATTTAAGTTTTGTTTTTTTAGTTGAAAGATAGCGTTATGAAAGTACGTACATCTGTGAAAAAGATTTGTGAATATTGTAAGATTGTAAAACGTGGACGAATCGTTAGAGTGATTTGTAAGAGAAACCCTAGACATAAACAGCGTCAAGGATAGAGAGGTTTTTGCATGGCTCGTATCGAAGGTGTTTATTTACCTGCTAACAAACGTGTAGAGATAGGACTTACCTATCTATTTGGTATCGGTTTACCTAGAGCTAAAGATATTTTAGCTATGACTAAAATTAGTCCTGATATTCGTATCAAGGACTTGTCTCATGAACAGGTTGCCGCTATTCAAAAGTGTATAACTGAAGGTTACAAAATTGAGGGTGATCTGCGTAAGGAGATAACCTTAAATATAAAAAGACTTCAAGAGATAAGTTCTTATAGAGGGCTTAGGCATAAGAGATCTTTACCTGTAAGAGGACAGCGTACTAAAACAAACGCTAGAACCCGAAAAGGTCCTAAGCGTGCCGGTGGTGCTATAGCGTTGAAAAAGGCTGTAACCAAAAAGTAATTTAGTAGTTTAGAGTATAAGAGGTAAAGATGGCTTATAAAAAAAGAAGCAAAAAAAAACAGTGGAAGAATATTGATACTGTAGTAGCGCATATAAAGTCTACTTTTAATAACACTTTGGTTGCTATTACAACAACAACTGGAGACGTTGTTTTACGTGGTAGTTCTGGGCAGCTTGGTTTTAAAGGTGCTCGTAAAGGAACTCCTTTTGCGGCTACACAAATAGGAACTAACCTAGCAAAAGAATTGGTAGGTATGGGTGCAAGACTTGTAGAAGTTAATATGCAAGGTCCTGGCTCAGGCAGGGACTCTGTTGTAAGAGCTTTACAATCTTCTGGTTTAACAGTAACGCTTTTAAGAGATGTTACACCATTGCCTCATAATGGATGTAGACCTCCTAAGAAGCGTAGAGTATAATAGTTTTTTAAATTAATTAAGTTGTTTAAAGGTTTTTATGGCAAGTAATTTAGCAGTCTGCAGAAAATGTCGTCAGGCCGGAGAAAAGTTGTTTTTAAAGGGTACAAAGTGTCGTACCGGTAAATGTGCTATGGAAAAAACTCCATCCACACCTGGTCAGCATGGAAGAAAATCTGGAATGAAAAAAGTTTCAGAGTACGGAAAACAGCTTAAAGAAAAGCAAAAAGTAAAAATGATGTATGGTGTTTTGGAAAAACAATTTAAACGTTTTTTTAAAAATGCTTCAAACTTAAAGGGTTCAACAGGCGAAAGTCTGATCTCTTTGCTTGAATGTCGTTTAGATAATGTCCTATTTCGTTTAAAGATGGCTTTTTCTAGAGATCAAGCACGTCAATTAGTTGTTCATGGACACGTTAATGTTAATGGTAAAAAAGTTAAGTCTCCGTCTTTTGTTGTTAAAGAAGGTGATATTATTACTTTGTCTGAACGCTCTTTAAACAAAAAAACACTTATGGAAACCATCGTTGATAAGAGAATGAATATTGGGGTTAAGGTTCCTGAGTGGTTGGAATTAGATAAGCAAGACCGAAAAGGTGTCATTTTACGTTTACCTATTCGATCTGATGTGACTATTCCTATCGAAGAGCATTTGATTGTTGAGTTGTATTCTAAATAATAAAAATTAAATAATAAGTGGCGCGGAGGTCTGATGCAGGAGACAAAGTACAAACCGTTAATTCTTCCAAAGGTTGGTTGGGAGAAAAAAACGCTATCGGATACGTTTGGTGAATTAGTTGTTCAACCCTTAGAACCTGGTTTTGGTATAACACTAGGGAATGCATTACGACGAGTTGTTTTGTCTTCTATAGAGGGCTCGGCTGTGACTTCTGTTATCATTACTGGTGTTAACAGTGAGTTTTCTACCATTAAAGGTGTACTGGAAGATATATTACAGTTAATTCTTAATATCAAAGGTGTGGTAATTAAGAATAAGACTGGTTTGCCTGGTAAAATGCGTCTTTCTATTTCAGGTGAAACTGTTGCTAGAGTGGGTGATATTGAGGCTGATGAGCATTTGGAGCTTGTTAACAAAGATCATATCATTGCACATTTGGCCCCAGACGGAGCATTAGATATAGAGTTTTTCGTAGAAACAGGTAGAGGTTATCAGGCTGCACAATGGCCTTTAGCTAAAACCCTGCAGGCCGATGACCGTATTTATGTTGATACTATGTTCTCTCCTATTAAGAGAGTTGAGTATCATGTAGAAAAAACACGTGTTGGTCAGGATATTGACTACGACAAGCTTGTCTTAACTGTTATTTCTAATGGTGCTATAAAACCTGTAGATGCGATACATTATGCAACCTCAGTTTTAAGAACACAATTTGAGCACTTTTTGAATGCTAAAGAAATTCCTTTTAATGATATATCAAAGGAAGAAGAAGAAGCTGAAGAAAAGTCTAGCAAAGTTGATGTTCAGGGACCAACAAAAGGTCTTCCTGTTGATCTATTTTTAAAACCTATTGATGAATTAGAGTTTTCAGTTAGATCACATAATTGTTTAGTGAGTGCTGGTGTGAAAAGAGTTATAGACTTAGTAAATCTTACTGATGATGATCTTCTTAAAGTTAAGAACTTTGGACGTAAATCTTTAAGAGAAGTCAAAGAGATTCTTAGCGCATTTGGCTTGCACTTAGGCATGAATGTTAAAGAATTAGATTTGAAAAAAGTTATTAAAGAACAAGAGGATGGTTTGAAATCATGAATCACCAAATTGGTAAAAAAAAGCTAAACAGAAAAGCTCCTCACAGACGTGCTATGCTAAGAAATCAAGCTATACATTTGATTAATTATGGCATTTTGCAGACTACCAAAGCACGAGTTAAAGAAGTTCAAAAAATAGTTGAAAAGCTTGTTACTATTGCGCGTAAAGGGTATGATTTTAATACCATTCGTCGTATACAAAAAGAATTGCCTTATGATAAAAAGGCAGTTAAAAAGCTTATCAAAGAAATTGCTCCTAACTACACTGAACGTCCAGGTGGTTATACAAGAGTTATTCCTCTTGGTAAGCGTCCAAGTGACACTGCTACTATCTCTCGTCTTGAGTGGGTGTAAACTAGTTATCTAGTTTTATACTTTATATAAATTAATAGGTCTTAGGTTTTTGCTTATGCAGCAAAGCTTAGGGCCTATTTTTTTATTTTGCAATTCCCATTGTTACGGCGGGAAGCTGTGGGGTTGTGTCCCTTCGATAAAAAACAAAATTGTTGATTTTTAATATCCCATCTTATTAAAACCATATATAAACATGTTTTATTTTAGCTTTTTATTTTAAAAACTTGTACAGGGATTTGTAGGATGGGTAATCAAAAAAATAACTGTTTTGGTAAAGTTGCTATTGTTGGAACTGGTGCAGTTGGTAGCGCTGCCGCTTACACCTTAATGCTTGACGGCGTCGTCTCCGAGCTTGCCTTAATCGATAGAAATAAAAATATAGCCCAAGGGCATGCTTTAGATTTAACCCATGGTATGCAATTTTCAAAGTCTACAAAAATACAGGCCGGAGATTCCTTTGAACTAGTCAAAGATGCTCAAGTTGTTATTTTGACTGCGGGCTTTGCACAAAAAAAAGACGAGACACGAGCTCAGCTTCTAGCCAAAAATGTAAATGTTTTCCGACAAATAATTCCTCAAATAACCAAATATAATAAAGATTGTATTCTTTTGGTTGTCACAAATCCTCTTGATGTTCTAACTTATCTAACTTACAAGTTATCTGGTTTTGATCGGAGTCGAGTTTTTGGTACGGGCACAGTGCTTGATACTTCTCGCTTGAGATATTTAATGGGACAGAAATTACAGGTAAGTCCAAAAGATATTACTACATATATTTTGGGTGAGCATGGAGATTCACAATTTGTTTGGTGGAGTCATGCCAATATTGCAGGTGTTCCAATTTCTAAGATACCTGATTGTTCCCAAGAAGTTTGTGATAAACTTCATAAAGATGTCAAAAATGCAGTTTATGAAGTTATAGAGAAAAAAGGTGCGACTTATTATGCAATTGCTTTGGTAATCACCAAAATAGTTCGCGCTATCTTATTAAATCAATCAAGAATTTTTACAGTTTCAACAGTTTTACAAAATTATCACAATACTAGTGATATTTGTTTGAGTGTTCCGACGATTATCAAGTCGAGCGGAATTTGCCAACAGTTTGAAATTGATTTAGATAAAAAAGAAGAGGCTAGTTTTGCAGCTTGCGTAGAAAAAATTTATAAAGGAATAAAAGAGGCGCAGGATGTTGGTTTTTAAAAAAATAGCATCTTTACAAAAAGAAATGTCAGTATTAGAATCAAAAAAGGAGAAATGTAAAGGTCGTTGGACATAACTAAGGGAGAAAGGTAGGAGGAGTATGAACAGAAAGACTCGTTTGTTACTATTAATGGTTTGTTTTAGTGCGGGAGGTTTACTTCAAGCAAGTAATCCACGCTTGAATTTTGGTAGCCGAAATTCAGCTTTAAAATTTTCGCCAAATACAACCTTGTATGTCAACTCTGCTGATTCAGTGATGCAGGTAGATGGCACAATTGTTAAAGACGCAGCCGCAGAATTTTCAGGAAACAGAATTGCCTTTAGCAATGGTGTTCTAGAAAGCGAAGGATCAGAAATATTAATGACCGCTGGTTATCAACCAGGAACCAAAGATAGTATTTGGTTAGAAGGTGATTCTCTATTCGATGCCGAACCTGGTATCGTTGTTCAAAAAATGTATGTTGATGGTATAAACAATAGACTTGAAGGTCAGCCTCAGTTTATTGATACAATTTCTTTTTATGATTCAGCCACAACATTAACAATAGCAATTCAAAATAGATTGAACAAAAATATAGAGCTTAATGGTGGTGAGTTAAGACTCGCTGATAATCTTTATTTGGGTGACACTGTGTCTCTCGTTGGTCCAGGACTCATAAGATTAAATAATTGTCAGCTCGCTTTAGGTTCTTATTATTCTTCAGCTTGGACAACCGATATAAATTGGAACCAGGCTACAGATGTAGTTTTAAATGGTAGAACAGAACTCACAGGTCAATGGAGTTTTGTAGGTATCAATGTTTTGAACGGTAATGGTAATGTATTAGATCTATCAGGTGGTGGCACAATTTATGTCTCTCCTGGTTCCACATTAGATTTAACAGACGTTCATATCAGAGGTATCAGTGATACTGATGGTCAAATTATTCTTGGTGATGAAAATGCAAGAATTAATACATACAATTGTGAAATTGAACTCATTGGTGATTATACAACAACAACAGGTAAATTTTGGGTAGGTGGCCCAACAACCTTTATTTTAAAAGATAAAGATTGGACTTTTAATAATGACTCTTTATTAACAGTTGATGGCGTAACCTTATGGTTAGATACATTGGATCAAACCAATTGGCCAGAACCAGGGCAACTTAAAGCTCCACTTCCATTATATGCCGGACACTATTGGCAGACAGAGAATCTTGCATACGATCTT
>Ga0207996_1001034_pt1 | contig 21171 bp, 18 predicted proteins | sample AntAceMetag02UKG_FD_184773 | JGI IMG/M metagenome (GOLD analysis project Ga0207996, IMG submission 184773) | Saline lake microbial communities from Ace Lake, Antarctica - Antarctic Ace Lake Metagenome 02UKG (SPAdes) (version 2) | ecosystem: Environmental > Aquatic > Non-marine Saline and...
GGCTGACCCAGCAGGACGGCATCCGCCTTCGACAGCACGGTCTCGCGGCGACACGACGGACAGAGACGACGGACTAGGCGCTGTGCCAGCACCGCGCGCGAAGCCGACGCCAGCAGATACGGGGGAATGCCCATGTCCACCATACGGGTGACCGCTCCCACCGCATCGTTGGTGTGCAGCGTCGTAAATACCAGATGGCCCGTCAGCGAAGCACGCACCACGATTTCGGAGGTCTCCAAATCGCGTGTTTCACCGACCAGCACGACATCCGGATCCTGACGCAGAATGTGACGCAACCCCCGGGCAAAGGTCAGTCCGATTTTGGGATGAACCTGCATCTGCCCGATGTTGGACAGCTGATATTCAATGGGATCTTCAATGGTCAGGACATTCAGGTGCGCCGTGTCGAGTTCGCGCAGGGCGGCATAGAGGGTCGTGGTCTTGCCGGAGCCCGTCGGACCGGTCACCAGCACAATGCCGTGCGGTTCGCGCAGGATGCCCCGGAACTGCTCGAGCATCCCATCCGACATGCCCAGCTCGTTCAGCGTGTAACGTGTGGACTCGCGGTGAAGCAGGCGGAGCACAATGCGCTCCCCTTCCGCGACGGGCACACTGGAAACCCGCACATCAATTTCACGGGACCCGACCCGCACGCGCGCCACACCGTCCTGCGGCAGACGCTTTTCGGCCAGGTCCATGCGCGCCATGACCTTTAGGCGCGCCGTCAGCGCCTGTTCCAGATGACGCGGGGGACGGGGCTGCTCATAGAGCAGGCCATCAATGCGATAGCGCACCGTCAGGGAATTGGCATACGGTTCGATGTGGATATCCGATGCGCCGCGCTTGACGGCCTCCAACAGAATCACATTCACATAATGGGCCACCGGCGCATCCGCGCTGCCCGCCAGCAGATCATCCGCTTCGTGGCGGACCGGGGCCTCCCGCCCCTCGTCGGTGGCCGCCTGTCCGGCCTGCTCGGCAGCCTCTCCAGCCTGACCGGCCCGGCTGAAATAGCAGCGGTCGATGGCCCGCTGGATTTCGGGGGCCGGAGCCGTGACCCAGACCGCTTCCACACCCAGCAGCAAGGAAAGATCTTCGAACCCCTGAATCTCCGAAGGATCCGCGCCCGCAATCGCCACCTGCCCGTTCCATCGGAACGGGATCAGCCCGTTGCGACGAACCCAGTCCACCGGGACGGATTCAATCAGTGATGGATCCAGCCATTCTTCCTCGATGCGTTCCAGCGCGGGAAGGCCCTGGGAGGCCGTACTCATCGTTTACGCTCCGCCTTCGCCTTTTTCTTCTCCAGCTTTTCCGCTGCCCGGCGCTTGCTGGCCTCTTTCTGGTCGGCGGCCTTCTTCAGCTCCGGAAGGGGCTCATCCAGTTCGTGGAGCGTTCCCTCCATGCTGGTCGAGTGCTGCAGACGGGCCCTCTCCTTCTCGGCCATCTTCATGTCCGTCACAATGCGCGGCGTCACAAAAATCAGCAGGTTGGTTCGTTTTTTGGAATCGCTGGTCGAGCGGAACAGGGCCCCAAGGAAAGGAATGTCACCCAGGAAAGGAACCTTCGTTGTAATCTTAACGGTGTCTTCCCGGATCAAGCCACTGATAATCACCGTGGAACGATCCGGAATGGTCACGGTGGTCTTCACTTCCCGCTTGGCGATCGTCGGGGTGTATTCCAGAGAATCTCCACTCTGCTCCACAACGGATTCAATGCTCGGGTTCAGATCGAGTTGAATCTCCCGATCGGGATTTACATGCGGTGTCAGGGTCAGCTTGATGCCCACATCCAGGCGTTCAATATTCTGGATAAAATCGCGGTCGGACCCCGAGCCTTCCACCGCGGAAGTCAGAATCGGGATGTTGTCGACCACACTGACCGAAGCTTCGAGATTGTTCTGCGCCCACAAGGGAATGTTCGACAGGATTTTGATGTCCCGGTCGTTCGCGACCGCCTTCAGATAAAAGGGAATCTGGTTGTATTCAGTACCATCCGGCCCCGTGAAAACGCCGCTAATGACGCCCAGCGCGAGCCCCTGCGGGAACGTGCCCTCGGTCAGCAGCCCCATCATGGAATCCTCTTCGCCATAGCGAGTCCGGCCAAAGCCGCCCGTTCCATCCTCTCCCGGCTGGTCGATGCCGAACCACTCCACACCCAGATCCAGCCCCTTCGTCATATTGATTTCCGCGATGAGCACTTCCACCAGCACCTGCTGCGGCACCACGTCCAGGCGCTCCACCAGCCGCCGCACATATTCGAAGTCCTGCGGCGAGGCATCCACCAGCAACGCATTGTTGGCAATGCTCGGCTCGATGGCGATCGTCCGGCGCGTGGTCTCTTTTTCCACATTTTTGCCCAGCAGCGCGTTCAGGCTCTTGGACGCTTCCTCGGCGGACAGATACTTGAGAAAAATCGCGTTGAGCCGGCCGAAGCCATGGGCATTTTCCACATCCATCAGGCCGATGATCCGCTTGGTTTCTTTAATCTGCAGGGGTAGCCCCACCAAAATCAGACTGTTTGCCTGCGGTGCCGCCACGACCGTAAAATCTGTAGGCATGGTGCCCGTGCCGCCGGCCACCTGCTGAAAATGGCGGTTAATCTTGTTCGCGGCGCTGTCGGTCGCACCGAAAGTGGCGCGCAGTTGGTCGGCCACATCTTCCGCATTGGCATGTATCAGCGGAATAACTTCGACCACGCTACCCGAACCCGGCTTGTCTAACTGGGCCACCAGTTTTTCCAGTCGCTCCACATTCGAGGCCGTATCCGTCACGATAAGATGGTTGCTGGGCACGAACACTTCCAGAGCGCCTTCCTTACCCCCGCGCACCAACGGCTCAAAACTCTTCTTCACGTCCGCCGCGTTCACATTTGTCAACGCGATCAACTTGGTGACCAATCCCCCGCCGATACCCGATCCCGCCGGAATGGACGGGCCGCCCGGAAGCGCAACCACACGGTACACCCCGCCCTGTTCGGCCACGGTATACCCGCTTGCTTCCAGCATGTTCAGATAGAGAGGGTAGACCTCATCCACCGGGATGTTGCCCTGTGTCAAGATGGTGACCTTGCCGATCACGCCCTCCGGCACCACAAATTTCTTTCCGGTCATCCGTCCGACAATCTGGGTCACCAGACGGATATCCGCCTGTTCAAAGTTGAACTGAACCTCAGGCCCCTTTTGCGTCGGCGCATTCGTATCCATGGCGTGGGCCAGTTCCTGTGTTAAGCCCGCCGCAAAGGAGGTCCCCAGCACCCACAGCATCCACACCAGGCTCAGCACACGTATTTTCATTTGGCAATCCCTCGTTCGCTCTTGCGGATGAACTCCACAAAGGCCGCAATCTCCGGAACCGATTCGAGTTCAGCCTCGATGCGCTCCAGCGCCTTCGCCGTGGTCAGATCCGTGCGGAAAACAATCTTATAGGCCTTCTTCAATAACTGTTGCGCCTCCGGCGTCACCCCGTGCCGGACCAGTCCGACCTTGTTGGGTCCAAAGATCCGCATCGGGTCGCCATCGGCAATCATATACGGCGGCACGTCCTTCACCGCCTTGGTCACGCCGCCCACAATGCTCATCCGGCCGATGCGCACAAACTGATGCACCCCCGACATCCCGCCGAGAATGGCATCATCCTCGATGAGGACATGGCCTGCCAGCGTGGCATTGTTCGCCATGATGACGCGGTCGCCAACGATGCAGTCATGCGCAATATGGCAGTACGCCATAATCAGGCAGTTCGAACCCACACGGGTCTCCCCCCCGTCGAACGTGGCGCAGTTCAGCGTGGCGCACTCGCGAATCACGACCTGGTCGCCCACGATCAGTTTTGGCGCGCCGCCCTTGTACTTCAAATCCTGGGTCTTGCCGCCGAGACTGGCAAAGGGCCAGACCTCGCCGCCCGCGCCCAGCGTTGTATGACCATCCACGCTCACATGCGAACGCAGGGTCACGCCGTCGCCCAGACAGGCATTCGGGCCGACCGTGCAGAACGGGCCGATGGTGACATTCTCGCCCAGCTCAGCGGCGGAATCCACCACCGCTAATGGATGAATCGATACCGCCATGCCTACTTGCCCCCGCCGCCAAACATCATCTTGGCCTCACAGGCCAATTCCCCGTCCACCGTCGCGCGGCCGGTCACCCAGGACATGCCCATCTTGATCCGGTCGATCTTGATCTCCATACGGAGCTGGTCGCCCGGCTGTACCAGACGGCGGAATTTCCCTTTGTCTACGCCCAGATAATAGGAAACAGTGCCCTCCTGCTTCAGTACGCGGTTCAGCAGAATGCCTGCCGTCTGCGCCATCGCCTCGAGCTGCAGAACGCCGGGGAAAATCGGCAGTCCGGGGAAATGGCCCTGAAAGCAGGGTTCATTTGCAGTCACGTTCTTGATGCCAACAATCGTATCGGTTTCATTGCACTCCACAATCTTGTCCACGAGAAGAAAGGGATACCGGTGCGGCAGAATGTCCATAATGGCTTTGGTGTCTAAAATCGTTTCCATGGGGTCTCCTTCAGTTAAACCGTGCCATACTACCACTCTCCCCCGTAGTGCGACAAACCCCAAAACAACACGCCCCCTCCAAACAATGCGGCTTGAATTCCATCCCGCTTCCCCCTCTAATAGCACCTGTTCGCAGCCGGACGGGTGGCGAAATTGGCAGACGCGCCAGCCTTAGGAGCTGGTTCCGCAAGGAGTAGGGGTTCGAGTCCCCTCCCGTCCACACCTTCGTCCCGACCTCTTGCAGAGTCGGGGCTGCGGGTGGTAAGCCACCCCCATTGATCTCAAAATGCGGAGGGGGTCGTTCCTTCAAAATCGGTCATATCTGAATTATTCGATTTTGATTTAGGCTCAGAGGCGATATATAAAAGGTATGTTGTCTCGTGTCCATTTGGCTGTCCGAATTCTGCTGTTCGCAGGGGCCTGTGGCGTGCTAGCGCAACCCGCCCGCGCCGGGAGCGAGAACTTTGCCAACTTCCCGGAAACCGAATCATCTTATGGCGACGGCACCTTCACCGGTCGGGATGGCTCGACCTGGACCTATCTCCAATGCCGGGGCAATAAAGTCATTGATGCCCCTACCCCCGGACTCAACGATGAGGTTCCCCTCGCCTATGTAGCCTCTGGCACCATCGCTGGGGGGTGTGGCACTCTTTCCTTCGAATACAAACAGCTGTTCACCCATACCTCTGTCGTGGATGTCGTCGTGAATGACTCTGTCCGGTACACCCTCAATACCAGTGTGCAGAATGTCACCAATCAGTCCGGCGACCTTGCCATCAATGTGGGTGGCAACTTCACACTGAAATTTATTCAGAACGACAATCGGTCCGGTCAGGTCGCCATCGACAACATTGTGTGGACGCTCTATGGCGGGGCTGATCCCGAGCCGCCAGAACTGCTATTTGTACCCAATACCAACAGCGTCCTCACCGAGCACAGTTCACTGGTCTCGCTGGGAGTGACGGCCACCGAGCCGAATGAAGACACCGTCCAGCTCTGGGCCATGGGCCTTCCCGACGGCGCCACCTTTGGTGGCAGCACCGGCCTCACGCCGCTGGCAAGCACCTTTGAATGGCCCCCGACCGAATCGCAAACCGGCACCTGGGATGTTGTGTTCTATGCCGGGGACAAGGACGGCACGAACTCGCGAATCTTCTCCATCGAAGTCACGCCGATCTACCCCTACTATCATTATGCCGAAGGCCTGACCGGAGCAGCACTCAAAGCCAAGCTCCATGACATTATCTCCGACGGCGCCGTAAAGCTCACTGATGATCAGGTGAACGACGCCATGAAGGACATCCATACCGATCCCGCCAATAACAACAACGTCCGCCTGCTCTACAACCCCGGCGACTCCATGCTCAAGTCCACCTACAACGATCAGCCCAGTGGCTGGAACAAAGAACACTGCTGGCTTGACTCCCATGGCTTGAAAAGTGGTCCCGACGGAGCCGATGTTCATAATCTCTACGCCGAGCGCATCAGCGTCAACAGCCTGCGCAACGACCTGATCTTCGATTACAGCGACACGAACGATCTCGAGTATGTGGCGTCTGCCCATTCGAATGCTCCCGGCTGCAGCATGGACAGCAATTCCTGGGAACCACCTCTGGCCTCAAAAGGAAATGTTGCCCGGGCCCTGTTCTACATGGCGACCCGCTACGATGGGACCGAACCCGACACCACATATCTCGAACTCTCCAATACCCCCAACACGACCAATCAAATGGGCATCCTCACTACCCTCCTCGCCTGGCATCTGGCCGATCCCCCCGATGACTGGGAGCGTACGCGCAATGAGCTCATCTTCACCCAGTTCCAACACAACCGGAACCCCTTCATCGACCGCCCCGAATGGGCCGAAGAGATCTGGGGCACCGATGCGGACGGAGACGGCTCCACCGCGACCTACGAAGCCGTGGCCGGGACCGATCCGGCCAACTCCAATTCCTTCCTTCAGACCTCTATCGCCCTCACGACGAATGACAACCTCTTAATGGGCTGTGGCCTGCTGACCACCGGCTCTACCTGGCGCCTGTATCAGGGATTGTTTATCAGCAACGATATCGTCTGGCAGCTCAGAGCCACGACCAACCGCCTCCAGAATGGAAGCTTCCTGTTCGAGATCCCCCCCTCTAACCGCGCCGCGTTCTATCACCTCCGAGCCAGCCGGCCGTAAGAAGGCTGAAGAGTGAATACGTCCCGTCCTCCACACATGATAAACTCATGATCAGCCGAGTCATTTCCGGAATCATCGCCATCATCTATGTAGGTGGCGCGTATTTCATGGGCGGCGGCGAAGCGGCCTTCAAGACCGGGTTGTTTCTGATTCTCCCGATGGCCTGCATCTGGTTCAGCGAGGGCATGGGGGGTTCCACAAGCGGCCCGTTTGTCAACAGCTCGACGCCCGGCTGCTTCGTGGCCGCCGGAGGCTGGCTGGTCCTGCTATCCCCCGTCATCTACGGGATCATCATTGCGATCGGCTCCTGACCCCCACATTGCGCCAAAAGGCCATTTTGAGGCCAAAAATACCTAAAAACGGTCATTTTTCATCATTTTTGGCTGTTTTTTCCGTTTGGGGCCATTTTCAGTATAAAAGTCGCAGCATTTGTAAATCTACAGCCCCTAGACGATGTTCAACAAGTGAAGTAATTTAAACAGATGAAACAGATTGTTCGGTCAAACAGAATTTGAAAGCGAGGCCACGATGAAAATGAATCATGTCGGGATACTGGTTGGAGATATGGATAAAGCGGTAGAGTTTTATACGAAGGCGCTGGGGCTCGAAATCGTCATGGATAAGGCGGTTGTCACGGAAGAACGGGAAACGGCCATCGGAAAGATGTGTATCGCTGTATTCGGAGAGGGCTTCAAAGGCTTCAACATTGCCCACCTGATAACGACAGATGGTATTGGGTTCGAATTATTTGAAATGAAGGACAGAGAAGAGAGACACCAGGTCAATTTCTCTAAGATCGGGATTTTCCACTTTTGTTTAGAAACAGATGATTTCCAGGGCGTAATCGATCGAGTCGAACGATACGGCGGAAAGACAAGAATGGATATCATGCGGTATCACCCTGATGATGACACGAAGCCCTATAAAATGGTCTATTTAGAAGATCCATTCGGCAACCTTTTTGAGCTCTATTCCCACTCCTATCGAGAAACATATTCTTCGGAATATGAATAAGAATTCAGCTACCCAACCAGACCTGTGAAGCATATGGCGACGGGGATGACCTGACAGCGAAAAATGGCGCCAAAAGGCCATTTTGAAGCCAGAAATGCCTAAAAACGGTCATTTTTCATCACTTTTGGCTGTTTTTTATCCATTTTTGACCATTTTTAGTTCCAAATCATCGATTTTGAACTCATGGCGCCCGCCTTCGCTAAGGCTTCGGTGGACAAGCGAGCAACCTGCAGTCCGGTCAGAGCAACAAAAAAGCGGGACCGGTCAGGCCCCGCTGATTCAAAAGCCGCCCGCTTCAAACAGGTGGCGTCCGGAATGATCTAATCCTATTCGGCGTCTGGAACCAACGTGGAGGTCCAGGCACCTGCGGCATCTTGAGTCCACTTATACATGGGGTTGCCGTTGACGCTCTTAACGATGGTGTCCAGGACCTTCGTTGTGACCATGTTGCCTCGCTTTATCACGAACCAGATTTGATACAGGTCGGCTTCGTTGCTGTCCGGATCGACTTTCGGACCTTCAACCTGCGTGAATTCGCCACAAATGATTACCTTGCCATCCTCGGGGAAGATCACACGGGTGGGATCATCGGTGACAATCCGATCCATACGAAGGGTGACATTCGCACCTTTCTTCCGATCAAAGATCACCAGGTTTCCGCGGTTCAAGGCGCCCTGCATATAGCCATTGATCGTTTTAACAATGTTGCCTGCTTCGGTGTCAGAAATCTGGATAGGTGCAGACTCTTCCGCAACCGCTGTAGTATCCATTTGTGCAACAGCAGAACCAACCCCGATCACCATCACTATCACCATCATCAACAGACTCATCCATTTCATATGCGTCACCTTTTTGTATTAGTTGAACTTCGTCATTTAGATTACCCGACCGTCTTCTTAATTGCAAATGGCAAGGAAATCAAAGTGCCCTATTCCTCCGGCGAAGTCCCGTCTTCACGCTTTGGAGAGTCACCCGCCCCCGCCTTCCGCGGTGACTCGCTCGATGAGGGTGGGGACATATTCCACCGTCAGGGAGATGGGTTCTCCAAAATCTTCGACCCGCGTCCGTTGCAACGCTCGGCTGGCTGGTCCTGCTGTCGCCCGCGTTATCTATGGCATCATCGTCGCGCTCGCCTCCTAACCCAAAATCACGCCCAAAAGGCCATTTTAAGGCCACATATGGATAAAAAGGGGCCTTCCCCCGCATTATTTACCCAAAAACCTGTGGGGCACCTTCAGGCAGCAGGAAGAGGAATTGGATCAGTTTTCAGGCGGATTTTTTGAGGAGGCATAACGGGTGCCTTTGATGCGGTGCGCGTGCATTGCAAAAGGAATCAGAACCCAGACCCAGATCCCCCAAGCGGGGTCGATCAAGGCCAGCAGGCTGGCCAGCAGGGCTGTAATGGGCAGAACGATGATGACGCGTTTGGCCGTGGGCCCCACATAGGCGGGCTGCGCGGAGCCATCCCCTGCCCGATCCACCAGCAAATACCACATGCCACCTAGGGCCAGGCTGGCAATGCCATAAGTCGCAGAGAAAATAATGACGGCCAGGGCCTGGTCTGAATGCTCGCTCATCAGAGCCGTGGGAAATGGAATGAAGGAAATGGCACCCAAGAAGAAGAAATTAACACCCGCAAACGCCTTGGATCGTTCCTTCCCCTCCGCCAGCAATCCGTGCTGGGTGATCCACAGGCGGCAGAGAATGGCAAAGCTGATGAGCCACCCGATAAAACTGGGTGCTTCCAGGCGCAACGCGCTTATAAATTCCTGATGGGAGACGCCGGCGGGAAGCTGTGGAACCTTGATATCCAACACGAGCAGGGTCATCGCAATGGCGAATACGCCATCATTGATCGCGGCAAGCCGTGAGGTGCGGATGGTTTTGGTGTTCATCAGCTGACTTCTAGATCGCGGAGGTCTTCGTCGGAGGCGATCGACAACCCCATATCCTTGAGCAGGCCGTCGGTGAGGTGATACATCCAACCATGCACGGAAAGATCCTGACCGCGCGCCCATGCCGCCTGCACCGGCGTAGTGCGACCGACGTTCAGCACCTGCTCTTCGATGTTCAATTCGCAGAGGCGTTCCAGGCGCTGCGTCTCGTCTTCGATGGGTTCGAGTTCAGCCCGCCTGCGGCGCGAGATATCCCGGACATGACTCAACCAGTTGTCCACCAGCCCGTGAGGGCATCGCTCCATGGCGGCTTTGACGCCGCCGCAGCCATAGTGGCCGCAGACGATAATATGCCGAACGTTCAAGGCCTCCACCGCATATTGAATGGCGGAGAGACAATTCATGTCAGAATGCACCACCAGATTGGCGACGTTCCGGTGCACAAACAGTTCCCCCGGCGGCAGCCCCACAATCTCGTTTGCGGGCACACGGCTGTCCGAACACCCAATCCAGAGGTAGTCGGGGGCCTGCTGGTTGGCCAGTCCTTCAAAAAAGACGGGATCCGCCTTTTTCATGTCAGCGGCCCATTGACGGTTCTTTTCAAACAGGTGAGACAGTGTCTTCATTTTTCCCTCGTCAGGTGGTGTGTGTTCCTCTGCACCATCATGCAAGACTTGGGCGGCAGAAATCAAGCCGCCGCTGGGCGCATCGGTAAAAGATTTTCCAGCAGCCCGATGGAATAAAACGCTTCGCTCCAATCGAATTTCCTGATTTGCCTCAGGGGTCACACTGGCATATAGTTTTCGGTTGCAACTGTGCAGGAGAATTTGATGACAAGATCCATTTCAAAATCAAAACGTTTAGTGGGTACAGGTATGTTCCGTGTGGACGCCGACGGCAAGGTTCGCGGCGAAACACAATACCTGAACGACAGCGAAGTTAAAGGGCTCCTCCACGGGGTTGTGGTTCGTGCCCCCCATCCCCACGGCATCCTGAAAGCCATCACGCTGGATCCCGCCTTTTCTTGGAAAGGGATTACGGTGGCCACCGCCCAGGATATCCCCGGCGAAAATGTCGTTCACATGCACGACCGCACGATGCCGCTGCTGGCGGAAATCGGCGGCCTCATCCGCTATCGCGGCGAACCGGTGGCCGTGGTGGCCGCCAAGACACTGGAGCTGGCCACGGAAGCCGCCGGGCACATCCAGGTCAACATGACCAAGCGCCCCGCCCTGCTGACGCTGGACGACGCCATGACGGTCTACAAGAAGACCCCGAAGAAATTCGACATGATGCAGGAGAAGGACATCGTGAAGGGCAGCATCAAAAAGGGCTTTGCTGCCGCCGACGACATCATCGAGGCGGAATACTGGGCCGGCCATCAGGAACAGCTCTATCTGGAAAACCAGGGACTGATCGTCTTTCCCGAAACGGACGGCTCCATCCGGGTGGAAGGCTCCCTCCAGTGCCCCTATTTCCCCGTTCATGAATTGAACGATCCTCTGCAACTCAAACCGGAGCAAATCCGCGTCCGCCAATCGGTGGTCGGGGGAGCGTTCGGCGGCAAGGAGGAATATCCCACCATGCTGACGGGCTATGCGGCCCTGCCGGCCATGAAATCGGGCAAGCCCGTCAAGCTGACCTATGAACGGCACGAAGACATCCTCTATACGCCCAAACGCCACCCGGTCTGGCTCCGCTTCAAAACCGGATTCAAAAAAGACGGGACCCTCACGGCCATTGAATGCGATTTCATCCTCGATGGCGGCGGTTACCTGACGATTTCGGATGTCGTGATGTTCCGCGGCATCCTGCATTGCGCCCTGGCCTACCGGTGCGACAACATCACCATCCGCGGCAAAGTCGCCCGGACGAATTCCTTTCCCTGCGGCGCCTTCCGCGGATTCGGCGCCCCACAGGCCATCTGGGGCCTTGAGTCACACATCGATGCCATTGCTGAACGTATCGGCAAAAAACCCCATGCCTACCGGCGGCAGATTCACGCCCGTCCCGGCGATGTCACACCCACCGGACAGATCCTCGACGAGGAGAACGGAAGCACCGAATGCCTGGAGCTTGCCATTAAGCGTTCTAAATTTGCGGACAAACTTAAGAAGGCCTCTCACGGCAAACTGCGCAAAGGGCAGAAGAAGTGGCAGGGGATCGGCCTCTCCTTCTTCGCGCATGGCGCGGCCTTCACCGGTGATGGCGAATCCAAGTTCAAGGCCAAAGGCCGCATGGAACTGGCGCTGCTCGACGACGGGAAACCCGGCGTCAACATCCGCGTGTCCTCCACCGAAATGGGCCAGGGCGTCCATACCGTCTTCACTCAGATCGCCTCCGATGCCCTCTCTCTGGAGCCCGCCCGCATCCACTATCCTATGGCGGATACCGGCCTCGTGCCCAATTCCGGCCCGACGGTGGCCTCGCGCACGACTATGGTTGTAGGGAATGTCGTCCATCGGGCGTCGCTGGATCTGAAAGAACAGATGGAGGCCTTTGCTTCGGAACCGTTCTTCAATGGAAAAAAGGTGACTCTCCGCTCCTCGCAGTTCACCGCGCGCGGACAAAAATCAGTCCCCTTCGCCAAAGTGGCGGCGGCTATGCTGAAAGCCCAGGATAAGGTCAACGGCTTCTTCGAATTCAACTTGCCACCGCAAACCCGCTGGGACCAGCTCCACTTCAAAGGTGATTCCTATCCCGGCTATTCATGGTCAGCCAATATCGCGGAAGTCGAAGTCGATCCGCTCACCTGCGAGCTGACGGTCACCAAAGTCACCGCTGTGGTGGATGTCGGGCGCATCATCAATCCCCTCTCGGCCACCGGCCAGGTGGAGGGCGGCCTCACGCAGGCTCTCGGCTATGCCATCATGGAAAAGATGGGGACCGGCAAGGATGGCCTCTACGATGCCTCCCGCCTCCAGACCTACATCATCCCGACCGCTCTGGATATTCCGGACTATGATGTAAAGTTCGTGGAATATCCCTATTCGTTCGCCCCCCCTGGCGCGAAAGGACTCGGAGAGCTCCCCATGGACGGCCTCGCGCCAGCCATTGCCAACGCCGTCGAAGCGGCCGCCGGCGTACGGATCCGCTCCCTGCCCATCTCGCCGGAATCCATCTTCGAAGCCCTGCAGTCCTCTCAAGGAGACCCCCGATGAGTCCGATCCAACGCACCTGGAAACTGAACGGAAATTCCGTCACCGTCCGCGCCCCCGCCGGCCGCCGCCTGCTCGATGTGCTACGCGAAGACCTGGGCCTGATCGGCTCCAAGGAAAGCTGCGGCGAAGGCGAATGCGGTGCCTGCACCGTCCTGATCGATTCCGAACCGGTCACCTCCTGCATCGTGCCCTTTGGCCAGCTGGCCAACGGCACCGAGATTCTGACCATCGAAGGCATCGAGAAAAAGGAAGCAGGGCGCATTCTGCAGAGGGCCTACATCGAAGCCGGAGCGGTCCAGTGCGGATTCTGCATTCCCGGCATGGTGGTCAGCAGCTATGCCCTCCTCCTCAAAAATCCAAAGCCCTCCACACAAGCGATCAGAGAAGCCCTCGCTGGCAACCTCTGCCGCTGCACGGGCTACACCAAAATCATCGCGGCCGTGAAACTCGCGGCTTCCCGCCTCCCCTCCAACAAGTCCTAATCGGGAGCCGACTATGAGAACCACCGAATCCATCGACATCCGCTTCCCGAAAAGCCTTCAGGAGGCCCTTCAACTCCAGGCCAACGCCAAAACGCGCGGCACCTTGCTGGCCGGCGGCACCGACCTGATGGTGCAGTGGGCCGCCGGAGTCCCCACGCCGGAGCGGGCCACCTCGCTGTGGAATCTGCCCGAGCTGTCCAGCATTGAACTGTTCCCGGACTGGGTCGAGATCGGCGCCGGCGTGACTCACGCTTTCCTTCGCGACTGCAAAGAAATCCAACGTCACCTGCCCGCGCTGATCGCCGCGGCCAAAACAGTGGGCGCCGCCCAAATTCAGGCTCGGGGCACCCTGGGCGGGAATGCCGCCAATGCCTCGCCTGCCGGGGATACCGCCCCGGCTCTGCTGGTATCCGGCGGCTCCGTTCTGCTGGCCTCGCTCGCAGGCGTCCGCGAAGTGCCACTGAGCGAGTTCTGGACCGGCTATCGCCAAATCGCTGCGCGACCGGATGAAATAATTCTGGCCTTCCGCCTGCCCAAACGCGGCAAAGCCAAAGAACGCTTTCGCAAAATCGGAACTCGGCAGGCCCAAGCCATCAGCAAAGTCATGGCGGCCTCCCGCATTCAGCTCACCAAGGGCCAGATTGTGTCGGCAGCGATTGCTTTGGGCTGCGTGGCCGCCACCCCGGTCCGCCTGACAAAGGTGGAAGCCTTCCTGACTGACAAAAAGCTGACCCCGACCCTGATCAAAAAGGCGGAAGCCCTTGCACAGGAAACCGTCACGCCTATTGCGGATATCCGTTCTTCCGCCGAATACCGGCGCTGGGTCTCGGGCCGTCTGGTCCGCGATGCGCTGGAAGCCCTTTCCTGAGGCTTCTGCATGCCTTCTACCCCGTTATTTATCCCAAAAAGATTTGCGTTCCATGGCCGCCCTCGGCTATCCTTCCCGCTTGTTGCAACATACTAAAGGAGTTCCGTTATGTTCCGTAATTTATTGATGACAATTTGTGCGCTTGGCCTGGCTGTCCAGGTGTCCGCTCAGGATGATGATCTGGATGCGCTGCTCGCCGGTCTCGGCGATGAGCCCGTCGCCGTGGAAGACGTCGCGGTCGAAGAAGCTGTGGAAGCCGTCGTCGTGGAAGAAACCGCCGTGGAAGCCCCCGCTGAAGACCCGTTTGCCGACCTGCTCGGCGATGTCTCAGGCGAAGCCTCTGCTGAAGCTACTTCTGTAGCGGAAGAAGTGACGGAAGAAGCTGTCACTGAGGAAGTCATCGAAGAAACCGCCGTGGAAGCCCCCGCTGAAGACCCGTTTGCCGACCTGCTCGGCGATGACTGGGGCGACACCCCCGCTGAGGCCGCGCCTGTGGCTGAAGAGATCGTTGAGGAACCTATGGTCGAAGAGGTCGTGGAAGCCCCGGCTGTGGCGGAAGAAATCGCCACGGTAGAAGCTGTGGCCGAAGAAGCTCCTGCCGAAGATCCGTTTGCCGACCTGCTGGGCGATGATTGGGGCGACACCTCCGCTGAAGCCGCTCCTGTGGCCGAAGAGGTCGTCGAAGAAGCGCTTGCAGAAGAAGTGATCGAAGAGGCGGTGGTCGAAGACGTCATCGAGGAAGAAGTTGCTGAAGAAGCTGTCGCTGAAGAAGAAATGGCCGAAGAGGCCCTCCCCATTCTGGCACCGGCCGTTGCCGTTGTCCCGATCATGGCGGCCGAAAAACCGACTAAGGCCAAGGTCGAGAAGAAGTCTAAAGTGAGCAAGAAGGACAAGGAACTCGCAGCCAAGAAGAAATCTGCCGCCAAGAAGAAGGCCAAGGCTGAAAAGGAAGCCAAGGCCAAGAAGAAGGCCAAGAAAAAGATAGCCAAGGCTGAAAAGAAGGCAGCGGCAGAGAAAAAGGCTGCATGCGAAAAGAAAGCCAAGGTTGAGAAGAAGTCTTCTGCGAAGAAGAGCAAATCCACCAAGAAGGCCAAACTGAAACCTGCGGTTTCGGATTCCGTGAACGACTGGAATGAGCCGATTTATTGGTAAGCAACTCAACGCGGTTGAACAACCGGTGGGCTTCGCCCGCCGGTTTTTTTGTGCCCGCGAACTAGTGGCTCAGCAGCTCCTGCAACCACGCCTTCCAGTCCTCTGGCGTATTCACATTTCGAAGGATTGAAGGGTCATCCACCTCAATCTCATTTGCGTACGGACGCACCCATTCATCCACGCGGGCATCCGGAGGCAACTGCATCAATTCCCGCCTCATCTTGCGCGGCATCCACAAGAGATTGCCCTTGGCTCCGTGATAGACCGGGCGCCAAATCAGGGTGGGATCCTGTGCTATCCCCTGCCAGATCATACGGATGGTACGGACTTGAATTCCCACTGCATCGACCGGCATGTACAGCCAGCCATCTGTTCTGGGTAATTCAGCGGCGGCGGCCTGCAGTGAGGTGGCCCGACCTTCCTCCCATCGGGGATTTTCCACCGTGAGCAACTCCTCCGACAGCTGGGCACGAATCAGCTCCGCGCCAGAGCCAAGGACCACGGCCACCGATGAACAGCCCCCTGTTTTCAGGATATCGGCCTGTTTCACGGCCAGTGGAATTCCATCCGGCCCTGCCAAAAGAGATTTTGGGCTCCCCATCCGCTGTGAAGCCCCTGCGGCGAGAACAATGCCAGTGGCTTTCATCGTCGGACTCAGGCCCAGGCCCGCTGTGCGATCACCCGGCGATAGATCCCCTCATAGCGCTTTGCAGAAGTCTCCCAGTCATACCGCTGCATCATCGCCCGCTCCCGCATCTGAGTGATGTGACTGGGCCGGTCATACCAGGTGCTCACCGCTCGCCGGATCGCATCATGGAAGGCCTGTGCATCCGGACGATCGAACTTGAAGCCGGTGCCTGTTCCTTCGTCTTCGTTATACGGCTCCACGGTGTCTTCCAATCCACCGGTGGCATGCACCACCGGCAGTGTGCCATAGCGCAGTGCATAGAGCTGGCTCAGCCCGCACGGCTCAAACAGCGACGGCATCAAGAAGAAATCGGTCCCCGCTTCAATGCGATGCGACAGCTCTTCGTCATAACCGATCTCGACCCCCACACGGCCAGGGAAGGCTTCGGCCAGCCCACGGAAAAATTCTTCGTCCTGGGCGTCCCCCGATCCCAGCACCACCAATTGCATGTGCATCTGCTCCACGGCCTGAGGCAGCACCTCGCGCATCAAAGCCGTCCCCTTTTGCTCTGTCAGTCGACAGATGATCCCGAACAGCGGGACACTGGCATCCTCTTCCAATCCCATCTGCGACTGGAGTTCCTGCTTACACAGCCCTTTCCCGATCAGCGAGGTGGCTCGATACGTCGCCGGAATAGCCCGGTCCATCTCCGGATTCCAGACACTGTAGTCGGCCCCGTTCAGGATGCCTTCGAAGTCCGCCCCCCGGGTCTGTAAGGTGGCCGCCAAGCCCTGGCCCCCAGGTTCGGTCAGCACTTCCTTGGCATAGGTCGGCGACACCGTCGTGACCGCATCCGCAAACACGATGCCGCCCTTGAGCAAATTGATTTTCTCATAGGACTCCAACGTATCGGCGGTGAAATATTCCGGTCCCAGCCCGAGATAGCCCAGCGCGGAGGCATGGCTGTATCCCTGATACCCCTGATTGTGGATGGTTAGCACACTCCCGGCATGACCCAGCGGAGCACCTTGCTTTCGCCAAACATCCATCAGCACAGGTAGCACGGCCGTGGGCCAGTCATGCACATGCATCACATCCGGAAGCCAGTCGCGGTCCCGGCAGACCTGTGCCGCCGCCATACACAGCAGACCGAACCGGAAGGCATTATCCCCGAATTCGATGCCGTGGTCATCATATACGCCGGCCCGCGCAAAAAAGCGGTCATGCTCGATGAACCAGATCGGCACATCGCCATCTGCAACGCCACTCCAGACTCCGCATCCGTTCACCTCGGTTCCGCCGGCATGCACGAGGCAGGATGGTTCCGGTTTCAGACCATAGAAATCGCGATCAATGGAGTCATACAGCGGGATCACAATACGCGCGTCCACGCCCAGAAGACGAAGCGCTTTGGGCAGACTGGCAACCACATCCCCCAGCCCGCCGCATTTGGCATAGGGCGCGCATTCCGATGCGACAAACAGCACACGCAACTTCGGCAGAACGGGGGTCTCGGCTCCAGAATTCAAGGCGTCTTTTTCCATCGCCACAGTATAGACCTCCGCGCAGGGCCTCACCAAATCAATTTTGCATACCTGCGGGATTGCCGGGCGCCCCCTGCCTGCCCTATACTGGCGGCATGGATGAAATGGTACTCAACTTCAATGGGCCGTCCGACACACGGCTGTTCTTTTTCGACACCGAAACCACCGGGCTCCCCCGCAGCTGGAAAGCGCCGGTCACGGATCTCGACAACTGGCCGCGCATGATCCAGCTGGCCTGGATGCTCTGCGACGAGGCCGGGAATGAATGCGCCGGTGCCACTCGCATCATCCGGCCCGACGGATTCTATATTCCCCCAGAGGCCTCCGAGATCCACGGGATCACCACCGAGCGAGCCATGGAAGAAGGCATCCCCCTGGCCGACGCCATCGACGAAGCCCTACCGGAAATTGAAAAAGCGGCCTGCCTCATCGCCCACAACATTTCCTTCGACGAAAAGATTTTCGGTGCGGAATGCCTGCGTCTGGGCCGGCCGCTCCCCTACGGGAAAAAGCCCCTGCGCTGCACCATGAAGGAATCCACCGACTTCTGTGCCATTCCCGGTCGCTACGGCTATAAGTATCCCAATCTGATGGAACTGCACCGCAAGCTATTCAAGAAATCCTTTGACGGCGCCCACGACGCGCTCGCCGATGTCCGCGCCTGCAAGGCGGCCTACTTTGAACTCCGCGACCTCGGTGTCATGGCCTGAGTCCGGATTCGGATCGAGACCGCCCGCGGACTCTGAACCGCGAAACTACGCGCCACGCGCCAACCCGCCAGGGCCGCAATCTCTCCCCCGCATTCCACCACAATCCGGGCCTTGCGCTCCGCACGCGGCACTTTCAAATCTGTAAAGATATCCGATAGCTTTTTACTGCCTGTCATCCCGAGCGGCTTCATTCGGTCCCCGGCCCGCCAACTGCGGAAAAGCAAATCGCGCCCCGCCACGGCCGCGACCGACAGACACACCTCATCCTCCCGATGTGAAAACCCACGCCCCTTCCGGATCTTCAGTTGAGTTGCGGCTTCTGGAATCTGCACGATCGCCTTCGGCCGTTCCCCGTTTTTCCATACTATGGAAAAGATTTTCGCATTTTTTCCATGGGTTGGAAGAAATGTTTCCACACCATGGAAAGATTTTTCTACGGCAGAAAAGTTGATGTCCTGCGGAGGGGTGCCGGCTGCCTGCAGTTTTTTCAGCGCCAGCCGACGGCGAATGGCCAGGGGGGCCTTGTCGGCATTCTTCGTTGTTTTTGCCAGACCCGCCATCACCTCATCTTCGGCGGCGGCAATGTCGGCAAGCCGCAGCAGAGCCTGACGGACCGACGGGTTCAGACGCTTCTCCAGCAGGGGAAGGATCTCATGGCGCACGCGATTGCGCATGGCAAAGTCATCGGCGTTGGACGCATCCTCGCGCCAGGCCTGCTTTTGCTGTTTCAGATAGGCGATCACCTGATCATGCGTTACATCGCGAAGCGGACGGATCGTGGTCAGCCCCCCCCGTTTGCTGGAGTAGGCGATTCCGGCCAGTCCGGAGACACTGGTGCCGCGCACGATGCGCATCAGAACCGTTTCCACCTGATCGTCGGCGGTGTGGCCGGTCGCAATCAGCCGAAAGCCTTCCGCCCGGGCGGTGGCGCGCAGAAAATCACGGCGCACGCGACGGGCGACCATCTCAAGCGAGTCCCCGCTATTCTTTGCTTCGGCGGGCACGTTGAATTTTTCGAAAAAGAAAGGCACCTTCAGCGACTTGGCCAGGGCCCGCACAAAGCGGGCGTCGGCTGTGGCCGCTTTGCCACGGATGCCGTGATGGATATGCGCCAGAGCGATGTTGCACCCCAATTCCTTCAAGGCCAGGGCCAGCGCGGTGGAGTCGGCCCCGCCGCTGGCGGCAACCAAAACGCGCTTTCCGCGGAGTCGCGGGAAGCGCGTGGCTACGGTTTGCTGGACCGTCTGGATCACCGGGTGCTCATTTCTTGGGCAGGAGCCGATCCACTCTCATATAGGGGACCAGAGCTTCGGGCAACACCACGGAGCCGTCTTCCTGCTGACCGTTTTCGAGGATGGCCACGACGAGACGCGGTAGCGCGACACCGGACCCGTTCAGGGTGTGAATGAATTCGGTTTTGCCGTCCGCATTCTTCCAGCGGATGTTGGCACGGCGCGCCTGGAACGATTCAAAGTTGCTACAGGAGGAAACCTCCAGCCAATCATTGTGGCCCGGAGCCCATAGCTCCAAGTCATAGCATTTGGCGGCGGCAAAGCTCATGTCGCCAGAACACAGCTGCAGGACGCGATAGGCCAGGCCCAGCTTCTGCAAGACGTCTTCCGCATCGCCGACCAGCGCTTCGAGTTCGTCATAGGAAGTGCCGGGCTGCACGAACTTCACCATCTCGACCTTGTCGAACTGATGGACCCGGATCAGGCCACGCGTATCTTTGCCGGCGGCTCCGGCTTCGCGCCGAAAACACGGGGTCTGCGCCACCAGCTTGATCGGAAGCGGCTCGCGGATAATTTCTTCGCGATAAATATTGGTGACCGGCACTTCCGCGGTCGGGATGAGCCACAGGTCATCCTGTTGAATATGGTACATGTCATCGGCCATTTTCGGGAGCTGGCCGGTGCCGGTCATCGTAGCGGTGGTCACGACGTGCGGAGGCGACACTTCAGTATAGCCGTGCTCCGTGGTATGCAGATCGAGCATGAACTGAATCAACGCGCGCTCCAGTCGTGCACCGGCGCCAGTGAACAGCGGGAAGCCAGCTCCGGACATCCGGGCGGCCCTCTCAAAATCAAACAGGCCGAGCGACTCGCCCAGCGCGACATGATCTTTGGCTTCGAAGGCAAAGGTTTTCTTTTCTCCCCATTGGCGGACCTCCACATTGCCTTCGGCATCGTCGCCGATCGGGACGCTCTCGTGAGGCAGGTTCGGGATGGCCAGCAGCAGGGTCTCCTGCTCTTCTTCAATCTCCCGGACGGCCGTATCCAGCGCAGCGATCTTCTCGCCCATTTCGCGGGTCTGGCGCTGGATCTCGGAGGTGTCCTCACCGGCCTTCTTCAGGGCACCAATCTGTTTGGAAATCGTATTGCGCTCGCTTTTCAGGGCATCGCGTTCGGTGACCGCGGAACGGCGGCGCTCATCCAGGGCCAACACCGCGGAAAGGTCCACTGGAGAACGGCGGCTGGTGAGTCCGGCACGCACCCCGTCCGGGTTGTCGCGGATGAGCTTGATGTCGAGCATGGAAACCCTTTTATTCTGCCGCGGCGGGCGCAGGACCCGCAGGGGCGGCGGCGACGGAATCGGCGGCGATTAGATTCAATCCGGCGGCGACAGCCAGGCGATGGAACCGGTCCTGGCACGGCGGGCAGTAGTTGGCGCTCATCGAGTCGAGATCTTCCACGTTCTTGTAGCTCACCAGCACACACAGGGGGAACGGGCACTGGGACATGTTCAACAGCATGGCCATCACGCGCAGCCCTTCCCGGTCGACCCGTCGTTCCAGCTGTTTCTCATCAGCCCCAACCTCCAGCTTGGCGATATTGAGGACGGCAAACCGCTCATGCGGCAGACAAATGCCCTGCGGCTGGTTGTCCATCGGACGGGCCAACACGATGATGCTGTGGTCTTTTTCACCCAGCTTCCGTACGGCGGCGTGGCCGACTTCCTCCAAAGTCTCGCCTTCCTCCATGGAAATAGGCTCCCCCAGACGCAGCCGGGTCCCGGTCTGTTCTTCCA
>Ga0207996_1001042_pt1 | contig 21004 bp, 16 predicted proteins | sample AntAceMetag02UKG_FD_184773 | JGI IMG/M metagenome (GOLD analysis project Ga0207996, IMG submission 184773) | Saline lake microbial communities from Ace Lake, Antarctica - Antarctic Ace Lake Metagenome 02UKG (SPAdes) (version 2) | ecosystem: Environmental > Aquatic > Non-marine Saline and...
CCAGTCAAGGATTTTCTGATCAAAGTCATCTCCGCCTAATTTAGTATTACCATTAGTTGCCTTAACCTCAAAAACCCCATCTCCAATATCAAGTATGGATATATCAAATGTTCCTCCGCCGAGATCGTACACGGCAAGAATCTGTTCCTTTTTTTTATCGAGCCCATATGCCAGAGAAGCCGCAGTCGGCTCATTTACGATTCTAAGCACTTCAAGCCCTGCAATCTTTCCCGCATCCTTTGTAGCCTGTCTCTGACTATCATCAAAATAAGCGGGAACAGTAATGACCGCTTTTTCAACTTTATCTCCCAGATAGCTCTCTGCATCCTGTTTGAACTTCTGGAGTATTGCGGCAGAGATCTCAGGAGGGGTATATTCCTTATCACCTGCCTTTACCTTTGTCTTTAGTCCCATCTTTCTCTTTATTGAGCTTATTGTATTTTCCGGATTTGACACTGCCTGTCTTTTAGCAATCTGACCAACTAATCTTTCTCCTGTTTTTGATATTGCTACAACAGACGGCGTAGTTCTGCTTCCTTCTGCATTAGCAATGACAACAGGTTTTCTCCCTTCCATAACTGCCATGCAGGAATTAGTCGTTCCTAAATCAATACCTATTACTTTACCCATCACCAGTCCTCCTTTTTTATTCCATTATTTATTTTGTTTTTTTGTCCCGTTTAGAGATTTCTCTAACGGGATTGATACTTTTACAAGAGATGGTCTTATAACCTTTCCATGCAGCTTGTAACCTGTGCTGACTTCTTCAACTACTGTGTCTTCAGGGTGTTTATCAGTTTCTACCTGCATAACCGCCTCATGCTTATCAGGATTAAATTGAGTACCACAAGCCCCTATCTCTTCCAACCCATTTTGTTTCAAGATATCCTCAAATTGCTTTAAAACCAGTTTAATGCCCTTTTTAAGGTCTTTGATATTATTCGTCTTATCTGCTGAGTCTACTGCTCTTTTAAAATTATCAACAACAGGTAATATCTCATTGATTAATTTCTCATTTGCAAATTTAGCAAGAGATTCATATTCTCTTGCAGTCCTCTTTTTGAAATTATCAAACTCTGCCTGCAGCCTTAAAAACTGATCATGCCTTTCATCACATAAACCGGATTTTTCTTCCAGCTTCTTCAGCTCTTTCACTGTATATTTTATTTTTTTTCGCGCCTTCATTTTTCCTTTCCGCCTATTCAAGTAAGAGGTCTGTCATAATATCACTAAGTTTACTCGCAGTATAATTTAATTTACTTATTACTCTTGAATATGCCATTCTTCTGGGTCCTATTACGCCTAATGATCCCATTGGAGATCCAAACAAGGAATACCTTATAGTAAGCAAACTGCAATCCTCTATATCACTATCAGCTGTTTCCCTGCCAATAAGAACTTTTATCCCGTTGCTGTCAATGGGCATATTAAGAATCTTTGATAAATACCTTGTATTCAATGCCCTGAACATAGCCTGCGCTTTATTAATATCACTAAATTCCGGATACTGCATAAGATATTCATAGCCATCAATGAAAACCGTTTTTTCTTCCTCAAAAGAAAGAATGACATCCAGTATCTCCATCACGCAATCATATACTATTTCATCAAGGTGGGAATATTTCTCTTTAAAAATCTCTCTGAAATCCGAGCGTATATGAATAAAGTCAAGTCCTTCCAGATTCTCATTCAGAAATGCGCATATCCTTTGCAGATCAGGACCAGATACTTCATCCCTAAAGCAAACCACCTTTTTCTTCATATCGCCTGACTGCATAATAATAATAATCATAATTCTGTGACCTTGAAGAGCTATAAGCTCTAAATGTTTGAATGTCCCGCTATCATGAAATCTTGGCAGTTCTGCGAAACCCATATAACTGGTTGTAAAAGACAACAGCTTTATTGTCTCTTTAATTATTGACTCAATATCATAATTAAGACTTGAATATGCATCGTCTATAAAGTTTTTTTCTTCGTCTGTAAGCAGTTCTGTCTTTATAAGATAATTAACGTAAAAGCGGTACCCTTTATCCGTAGGAATCCTCCCTGCAGAAGTGTGAGGCTGTATCAAATACCCTTGCTCTTCCAATTTTACCAAAATATTCCTGACGGTAGCTGATGATACGTTTAATTTGTAAGCCTTAACCAGTTTTTGAGAAGCAATAGGCTCTCCAGTATTAATATATGAATAAATTGCCGCCTTTAAAATATCCGCTTCTCTGTTGCCACCTATTGTTTTTTCAATCATTTCAGCTCCTTTTTTAGCACTCTAAAGCGGAGAGTGCTAAACCTAAACATAAAATAGCAATTAGAGTGACTTTTGTCAAGCTGAAAAATCTCCTTGATGGCATTTTTTGATTCAGTCGGGGAATTCGGGTGGTTGAAAACCTATATCAATAGATTCAATATTACTTTAATCATTGTTTCCTTTTCAGATGCTTTACTGGCTGCAATCATAAGTGTTAAGGCTACAAGCGTATTATCATCAATCCGTTTATCTCCATCTTTACGGACTAAAAGCCCATTGCCTTGCAAGAAGCAAATAAAAAGCGCTGCTGCAATGCGTTTATTCCCATCCACAAAACTGTGGTTCTTAGTAACAAAATATAATAAATGAGCTGCTTTATTCTCAACTGTTGGATAAAGATCTGTGCCGTCAAATGTTTGGTAAATCGTCCCGATTGAACTTTTAAAACTTTTATCTTTTTCCTGTCCAACAAGTACGGAATCTTTAAATTTTTGTTTCATAGCTTCAATGATTTTTCTAGCTTCTTCATAAGTAAGCTTAAATTTTGACTGTTTTGTTCCTTTTGGCACAGAAAGCCGCTCATGGTCAAAATCATCCAGGATATCAAGCGCATGTGAGTATTCGGTTATTACCTGAATAAGGCCTTTTGTCTCACCAGAAACTGCTTCAACCTGAATAACGTTGCCTAAAAGTTTTAATGATTGCTGTAATTCCTGATATTTATGCTGGGCAGACTTTAACCGTTTCTCATTGATTGTATATCCGTTAACTAAATGCTGCTTAAGCACATTTGTTGCCCAAACACGAAATTGTGTGCCTCTCATGGAGTTAACCCGATATCCTACGGAAATAATAACGTCAAGGTTATAAAATTTAACAGGTTTATCTGAATTAGTAATGTGCATTTTTTGCACATTGCTTTTTTTGCCCAACTCTTTTGTTTTGAATATATTGTGGATATGTTTTGTAATAACACTACGCTCTGTATCAAACAACTCTGCCATCAATTTTTGACTTAGCCAGACCGTCTCCTTATCAAGCCTGACCTCGACTTTATTCCTATATACTATAACCTGTCCTTTAGACAAATCCTTAACGCCAATCTTATTCATAACACCGTATTATAACACTCCTTAAAGAAAATTTGAAATTCGTATCCTCTGGCTTTTGCTTGCGGTTATCTGTAGATTTGGCGAGAGCAAGAATTTTGTCAACGAAATCAACAAATGTTGTTGAGGTATTTGGGGAAAAGGGCGATGTGTCGTTTTTGCTAATACCCTTTTTCTGGTAATTTCTTTATTTGTATTTGCTTCACGGAAAACTTCTTCTGTTCAAAAATTTTATTATTTGCAAACATCCTAAAGTCATATTCACCGGCATGCTTAAACGTTAATCCGCCAAAGTTAATAACAAGTTCATAAGTTCCAAGTGGATTATTGATGCTTATATCTTGCGGTAACTCTGTCTTTCCAATTATAAGATTCTCTTCTAAATCTACTAATTCCAAGCGAAATTTATACTTTCCCCTTGCATCTGTAAGTTTTATATATATAGCTAAAGAATGATGTGCACATGGAAATTTAGAAGCATTAATATCTTCAAAAACTCCAATTAAACTTTTTTTGTTTGTGGCCTTATCAGTAATAACAGAATCGCAAATTAGCATTGCATTTGCTTTTGGAACAGGTTGCTCTCTCATTAAATATTCCTCCTTTTTGATGTCATTATTGTATCATCCCCTATTGCTTTTACAATAATTTTATCAATCCCCTTTCCCGTCATTGCGAAGGATGAAGCTGTCGGTTGTCCTCTCCATCGCAACCGCCTGCTTTAGCTGACGGTTATCTGTAGATTTGGTGAGAGCAAGAATTTTATCAAAAAATTCTCTGGGGTTTTGTCTTGCCTCTGCAGGAGAATATGGGGGTTTATTGAATTGGGGGGACTACTCTTTTCTTATAAGGGTTAGAATTTCCTCTTCATTTCCCAAGATTACGGATTTCAACTTTTTGAAAAGAACAGATAGGGGCACACATACAGTCAGATCATCACTAGTTCGAAGTCTTTGATCGCTTTCTAGAATATAACTACTTATCATTGCGATTCCACGACCATCATTAGTAAAAAGGAGTCCACCACTCATTCCTTTATTTGACATTTTATCGACTAGAAAAACGCGATGTCCCTTGTATCCAGGCAGGGTTTTTGTAACCGTTGATACGATTCCCTTTTTAAAAATTACTGTGCTTGATTTTTCAGAATGCCATCTATAACCAATCATATATACTTCCTGACCAATTGTAGCAGTTGTTACGGTTTTTACGTATGAGATGCCTTGAAATTCATATCCTTCAGTAAATGGATCGTGAAATAAATTTTTAGGAAGGGCTATAATTGCGGCATCCATCTCACGATTCCGCCAGACGATATGCTCAGCACGAATATTCTTGTTCCAATACTTAATGTCATTAAAATCGCTCACAAATATCTCGCACCCAACGTTTCTAACCGTCAGCAGATCTTCTACAACATGGTAAGCAGTACACACAAAGTAGCAAACTGATTCCTTAATGGTCTGTCTCAAAACAATACCGCAGCCACGATTTATTATTTTGCGACCATCAAGTTCATGTTCTACATAAATTCTACAAATGTATTTCTCTGTCCGTTCGAAGACATTAGATTCTTTCGGCTGATTGGCAAAACATGAAGAATAGGTCAAAATAAAACATAAAACACTCAATAATAATTTGTATCTTCTTATTTTCATTTAACATTAATCATTGGGCAGTCACTTCTACTTTAATACCACCCCACCTCAAACTACCTAAAACCTCAATAAAAATGGGCAAAAATTTAACCCTTTTACTCTTTTTTATTAAAGAGTTTTTGATTTTTTAATAAGTTTTTCTGCCTCTTTTGTAACTTCATCAACATCTTGAGGCCAAAGACAAGGATATACTTTTTGTGGACATGCAACTAAGCATCTCCCTTCATGATCGCATTTTTCAGGATTTTTTACTACAGGCACACGAAGAACTGTTTTAATATCCCCTATTGTTACTTCTTGTTTATGAATCTCAAGTACTCCCGGTAGGCAAGCACGGACACAATCTCCGCATCCTACGCAACGAATTTTATCTGCATCTCTCATTAAAGGTAATAGTTCTTTTGCCATGAATAACCTCCTTTTTATTTAAAAAATCTTTTGATTCTTTCCAGGCAGGTTTGTTTTCCCAGAACATTCATAACATCAAATATTGGCGGACTTGCAGCACGACCGGTGAGCGCAACTCTTACAGGATGAATAACTTGTCCTGGTTTCAGTCCTTTTTTCTCAATAAACTCTCTTATTGCACTCTCAAGTGTTTCTATATCAAATGGTTCCACTCCTTCTATTACCTTGCACAATTCCTGTAACATTTCAGGAACACCATCTTTTTCTAAAAACTTGCGAACTGGTTTTTCTTCATATATGGGTTCATTGAAGAAGTAATTTATGAGCTGGGGAATTTCGGAAAACTTTTTGAGACGTTCCTGGATTAGTTCAACTATCTTAGAAATTTTATTGATATCAACTTCCTTGACATCCTTTATAAGTTCCGCTTTTTTTAATTCTTCTAGAGTAATGCCTACAAGTTTTTCCAGAGGCATTTTTCTTATATATAAACCATTCATCCAATCAAGCTTCTGACTGTCAAAAACAGCATTTCTGTCATTTATCTTTTCTATTGAAAAGCTCTCTATAATTTCATCTTTGCTCATAACTTCACGATTCTCTCCGGGAGCCCAGCCAAGCAGGGTAAGAAAGTTAAGCAATGCATGAGAAAGGTAGCCCATGTCTCTGTATTCAAGAGGAGAAGCTGCTCCATGACGTTTGCTCAATTTTGCCTTATCAGTTCCCAGAATTAAAGGGATATGCGCAAATTCAGGAGAATTAATTCCTAATGCCTTGTATATAGCAATCTGCTTCGGTGTGTTTGAAATATGGTCGTCTCCTCTTATAACATGAGTTATCTTCATTTCAATGTCATCAACTACACACGCAAAGTTATACGTTGGACCAGCATTGGATTTGACAATAACAAAATCATCCAGAACGGAATTCTCAATGGATATTTTACCGTGAATGAGGTCTTTAAATTCTGTGGTGCCGGTAGTTGGAACTCTAAAGCGCAAAACATGTTTTATTCCTTGCGAGGTTAGATGCTCTATTTCTTCTTTACTTAAATTTCTGCATTTACCGTCATATCTGGGCGGTAATTTTTTCTTTTGCATCTGATGCCGCATCTCTGCAAGTCTTTCAGTAGTGCAGAAGCAGGGATAAACCATGTTTTTTTTGATCAGCATATCTACGTGCTTTTTATATTTATCCAGTCTCTGCATCTGATAGTAAGGTCCGAAATCCCCTCCAACATCAGGCCCTTCGTCCCAGTCAAGCCCAAACCATCTTAAGCTTTCAAATATTAAATTTACCGATTCCGGAGTTGAGCGCTCTTTGTCAGTATCCTCTATCCGGAGTATGAATTTCCCTCCAGTATGCCTTGCGAAAAGCCAATTAAATATGGCAGTCCTTGTATTGCCAAGATGAAGAGAACCTGTTGGGGATGGAGCGAAACGAACTCTTACATTCTTCAAATCAGCGTTGTTGTTATGCATATGACTACTTCCGTCTTAATATTAATGTCTCTTTTATGCTTAAACAAATATCCCAGTATTGGAATATCTTTTAATAGAGGAATACCGTGTTCAATAGTCTTTTTGCCCTCTTTAAAGAGCCCTCCTATAACCAGAGTATCCATATCCTTCATGCTCACAGTTGTATCAGTTGATCTATTGCTAAAAACCGGCATGTCATATTCGCCTTTATATCCAATAATATATTTTACTTCCGGCTTTACATTCAAAACAATAAGCCCTTTATTTCTAACATGGGGTGTAACAGTCAAGGTTATACCTGTCTGCAGAAAATCAGTTGTAAAATATTGTGTCCCTGCTCCTACTCCTGCTGCTCTTTTATCATAATTTTCTTTTCTATATGGTATATTATCTCCTGATGTTATAATTGCTTTTTGATTATTGAGAACAACTACCTTTGGCCGCGCAACTATCTTTGCTCTGCCTTCGCTAACCAGAGCATCTATTGTGGCAAAAAGAGCGTCTCTCCTGTATTTGTCTCCCAAAAGACCTCTTACTATAAGCTCTGTTCCTCTTGTTTCTTTTACTGCTGTGTTTAGTGTATGTCCGATAGTTGCAGTTACGGACGGACGAGTAAGGCTCCAATCAATGCCTATCTCGGTTTCCTTATCATAGCTGACCTCAAATATTCGCGCTTCAATAAGCACCTGAGGCACTTTTATATCAATATTTTCAATAAGTTTCCTTATGCTTCTAATGTATGAAACCGTATCAGTTACTATTAATTGGGATTTGTCTTGATAGACCTGTACTCTTCCTCTTGATGAAAGCTCATTTTGAACAATTGTCTTTGCTGTAGCAGGATCAATATGCTGTAAGGGAAATACGGCCGTGATAAAATCATCAGGCAACATCTTCTTCAGCATTTTCTCATTGATATTTGTCCCGGTTACTCTTGATAAAGGATTGTCGAACTCCTGAGCAGTTATATCAATAATGCTGGGAGTTTGTAGACTTAGGTCTTGTTTTTTAGACGCTGTAATTGTGATTGTAATTTCAACATCTCCGTTTTGCTCCTTGCTGACAGTATTAACAGTTACCGTTTTATTTGTGATTACATCAATCAGCGTAGAATATACAGGAGTCCCATCATTCGTTGTCTGAATGCCTGGATTTGCGATGCTTCCTGAAATTCTGGATATCTTCAGATCTGATATAAGCTTGTCTTTTTTATGACAAAAGCCTGTTTTCTTTGCCGGATTCACTCCATCTAGATAGATTTTTGTCTTTCTCTCTAATTGCCCAGTTTCTATGGATATTGTTTTTGATTGATCAAACGAAACATTATTTTCTTCGTTTTTATCAAACACCATATCTATTTTTGATGTCTTGCTATCAATATCTGTTACTGTTATTTTAGATATATCTCCCGTCCATAAATCCTCAGAGAAACAAATTCCGCCTGACATAACAGCAACCATTCCGATGAGTATCGGGACTAATATCCTAAGAACATTTTCATTTAACATAAAACCTCCATCTGATTATAGAAGATGATTTCGTAAACTTATACTGCTTAAAGTATTCCTGATATGATTGAAAATATTTTCTATCAGAAGACACGCCTACAATTCTTCCATCATTATCATAGCTTAATAGGTATACAGTTCTATATCCCTGTTCCTTATTGAGATTTTTTATGCTCATATTAACAGTGTATTTTGTCCCTTCTTTCCATGTGCTGATAATTGTCAATTTTACATTCGGCCCCTTTGCTTCCTCAGGAAGTATTCTCTCAAGTTCCGTATCTATCTTTCTTGTCAACGGCGGTCTTTGGAATACTGCTATTTCAGGAACGGATGTTTCAGAAGTATTTGTCTCTGCATATGTAAGAGCGGAGGTAAAGAGAAAAATTATAGAAAAAAATATTCCCACAATTAAAATAGCTCTTTTTGTTGTGTTTGCTTACCTGCTTTGACGCCAAGGTGCTTATATGCAAGTGTAGTTGCTTTTCTACCACTTGGTGTTCGCTTTATAAATCCCTGCTGTATGAGATATGGTTCGTAAATCTCTTCTATTGTGTCCTGTTCTTCACCTATAGCAACAGCAATCGTTCCTACTCCTACAGGACCCCCATTAAACTTAAGGATGATTGTTTCCAGTATTTTTTTGTCCATATCATCTAGCCCGTATTTATCTACCTCCAGCATTATTAATGCCTTATCAGCAACTTCATTAGTAATCTTCCCGTCTGCCTTCACTTGTGCATAGTCTCTTACACGTCTGAGCAATCTGTTGCCTATTCTTGGTGTACCGCGTGACCTTTTTGCAATCTCCATAGCTCCTTCAGCTGTTATCTCAACACGAAGAATCTTTGCAGAGCGAATGATAATATCGTATAGATCATCCTCTCCGTAAAACTCCAATCTGGACACGATGCCGAATCTGGATCTCAGAGGAGAAGTAAGAAGCCCGGCACGCGTTGTTGCTCCAATAAGTGTAAAAGAAGGAAGATCGAGCTTTACGGACCTTGCGCTTGGGCCTTTGTCAATCATAATGTCTATCTTATAGTTCTCCATAGCCGGATATAAATATTCTTCTACAACATGACTAAGCCTATGCACCTCGTCTATAAATATAACATCTCCATCGTCCAGATTTGTGAGAACGCCAGCCAGATCGCCGGCTCTCTCAATAACAGGCCCGGAAGTAGTTCTGATATTCACATCCATAGTTCTTGCAATTATGTTTGCGAGCGTTGTTTTTCCAAGTCCAGGCGGGCCGTATAAAAGCACATGATCAAGCGCTTCGTTTCTCTTTTTTGCAGCTTGAATGCAAATCTGAAGATGTTCCTTGATTTTATTTTGACCAACAAATTCCTCAAATCTCCCAGGACGCAGAGTAACGTCAAATTCTTTATCTTCGTCTCGCAGGTTTGGAGTTGTTATTTTGTTTTCCATATAATATAACTATAATTGATTTATCAGAAAAACACAACGAGATTGTCAGTGAGAAGACTGTTGATTTATTTAGCAAAATATCCTACAATTATGTAGGTTCTAGAGAGAGAAAGTTATGGAGACTAAAGGAAAACATCCAGAAGTAAGACGTAAGGTAAAAGAGTTATCCATGCTCTTTGAAATCAGCCAGATACTTGATCGCAGTATGGATCTTAGAGACGTAGTGAATCCTGTCTTAAAATCTCTGGCTGAGCGTATGGGAATGTCTCGAGGAACTCTTACTCTCTTAAATAGAGACACAGAGGAGATAGGCATAGAAGCGGCTTATGGGCTTTCAATAAGCCAAAAGGAAAAGGGCAGATACAAACTCGGTGAAGGCATTACAGGGAAAGTAGTGCAAACCGGAAAACCTGCAGTAGTTCCGCGAATCTCTGAAAACCCGCTGTTCTTAAACAAAACTGGTGCTAGGAAATTGCTGAGCAAAAAAGATATTTCCTTTATCTGTGTTCCAATTAAACTGGGTAATGAGGTAATAGGCGCACTAAGCGCTGACCAGCTCTTCAATAATACTATATCATCCGAAGAAGATGTACGTCTACTTTCTATTATTGCCTCAATGATTGCTCAAGCTGTCCGGCTCAGGCAATCCCTTCAGGAAGAGCGTAAGCGGTTGGTTGAAGAAAATCTCCGTCTTCAGAATGAGCTTAAGGACCGCTTTTGCCCCTCTAATATTATTGGAAGAGCAAAGTCCATGCATACAGTCTATGACCTTATTGCTCAGATATCAAATACAGATACCACTGTTTTAATCTGCGGAGAAAGCGGTACAGGTAAGGAACTTGTTGCGCAGGCAATACACTATAACAGCCTTCGCTCTAATGAGCCGTTTATAAAGGTCAATTGCTCTGCATTGCCGGAAACACTTATTGAAAGCGAATTATTTGGGCATGAAAAAGGAGCATTTACTGGTGCAATTAGTATGAAAAATGGCAGGTTTGAACTCGCGAACAACGGAGATATATTCCTGGATGAAGTTGGAGACCTGTCTCCTGCCATTCAAGTAAAGCTTCTAAGAGTACTTCAGGAAAAGGAGTTTGAACGGGTAGGCGGAACCACTCCTATTAAACTCAATATCCGAATTATTGCAGCTACGAACAAAAACCTGGAACAATTAATTAAAGAAGGAAAATTCAGAGAAGATCTCTATTATCGTTTAAATGTGTTCCCTATTCATATACCGCCTCTGCGGGAGCGCAAAACAGATATCATACTTCTGGCAAACTTTTTCGCAGAAAAATACAGTAAAATTCATAATAAACCAATAGAACGCATATCTCCTCAGGCGCTTGACATGCTTGTAAACTATAGATGGCCCGGCAATGTAAGAGAGCTTGAAAATTACATTGAACGCGCAGTTTTGCTCAGCAGGGATGAGGTAATCCATGTGTATCATCTGCCCCCAAGTCTTCAGCCATACAAACTCAATGCAAAGGAGAACAGTACCCTGCAGGCTATTTTAGACAATGTGGAAAGAGAGCTGATACTGGATACACTTCACAGCACAAGAGGCAATATGGCAAAGTCATCCCGCATACTGGGAATTACTGAAAGACTCATGGGACTCAGGGCAAAAAAACACGCGATTGATATCAAACAATTTCGTTCCCATTCACAAGTCTGAAATATTACAAACGCAAATCCTACCAATATGTATGATATTCAATAAATAGATACAATACTGTAGGATATTGTAACACAACTTTCCCAATTTCTAATTAGATATCTGATTTTGAATCCCCTAATTTAAAAAATTTTAGCTCGAGAATGTGATGCTGCGATATGTAGTGCAATTGTTTAATTTATTCTCCTTAACATTTGGCACGCTATTTGCTTTACTATTAAGTTGAATGCTCAAATGAGAATAAACAGCAAGGAGAGAAGAAAATGATTGAAACGAACCTATTTAAAATTACACAGAATCAATTAGATGAAGCTGTTGAGAAGTTAGGTCTTAATAGGGCTGCTCATGAGCTTCTTCGGTGGCCTCAACGAGAATTTAAATTTACACTTCCAGTAAAGATGGATGATGGGACTACCAAGATCTTTCATGGATTCAGGATTCAATATAATTCGGCTCTTGGCCCGACAAAGGGAGGAGTGCGCTGGCATCCTGAAGAAACTATAGATACTGTGCGTGCTCTGGCTGCGTGGATGACATGGAAATGCGCTCTTGTAAATATCCCTCTTGGAGGAGGCAAGGGTGGTATAATTTGCAACCCGCAAAAAATGTCTGAGCGAGAAAAGGAGTGTTTGGCAAGGGCTTATATCAGAGCTATTGCTTCCCATATCGGGGTCCACAAAGATGTACCCGCTCCTGATGTTTACACAACGCCACAGATTATGGCTTGGATGATGGATGAGTACGAAGCTATAGTTGGGGAATCTCATCCTGGTATGATCACAGGCAAGCCGCTGTCCCTGGGAGGCAGTGAAGGACGCGGAGATGCAACGGCTCGCGGAGGAGTCTTTACTGTAAGAGAATCATGCAAAGCTCTTGGTATTAGCTCCAAAGGCACCTTTGCAGTTCAGGGCTTTGGAAACGCAGGACAATTTGCAGCACTACTTCATCCTGAAATACTAGAAGGAGGAAAACTTGTTGCCGTATCTGACTCAAAAGGAGGCGTGTATAGTGAATCAGGGATTGATCCCAGGGATATAGTAGATCATAAATTAAAGACAGGGAGTGTAGCAGGCTTTCCTGGAACAAGTCCAATCAGCAATAAAGAGATTATTGAGCTTGATGTTGATGTTTTCTATCCTGCAGCTCTGGAAAATGTCATTACTGAGAAAAACGCGCAAAATATTAAAGCCAGAATAATCTGCGAGCTTGCAAACGGGCCTACAACTCCTGAAGCAGACGCAATACTTTACGCAAAAGGCGTTCACATTATACCTGATTTTCTTGCCAATGCTGGAGGAGTAACTGTCAGCTATTTTGAACAGGTTCAAAATACATATAACTATTATTGGTCACTGGAGGATGTGCATAAACAGCTGGATGACAAAATGACTACTGCTTATCACTCAGTATATAAAATGCATAAGGAAAAGAACGTTCATATGCGCTTAGCTGCATATATGATTGCTGTTTCTCGAGTTGCTGAAGCTGTAAAACTTAGAGGATGGATATCCTAATAGATAAGTTCTTGTTTTTAGCTATTGTCAACTATATCTATACTATGATACAATTCTATCCCATGAGATTTCCAATGGGATTTCCGATCGCCTCTTCAGTATGGTCTATCCAGTGGTGTCTGTTCTCTAGTAAAACCTTGTTTATAATACCTGATATGTAAAAACAATAAGGAGATTGTTTTATGCCAAAAAGGACAGATATTTATAAGATTTTAATTATAGGTTCCGGGCCTATAATTATAGGTCAGGCTTGTGAGTTTGACTATTCAGGTACTCAGGCATGTAAAGCGCTTAAGGAAGAAGGGTATGAAGTGGTGCTTGTAAATTCTAATCCTGCTACTATCATGACAGACCCTGACACAGCTGACAAAACATACATAGAGCCGCTTACTGTAGAGAGCCTTGAAGAAATTATCAAGAAGGAAAAACCGGATGCGCTTCTTCCTAACTTAGGAGGGCAGACAGGACTTAATCTTGCATCCAGCCTTTACAGCTCAGGAGTATTGAAAAGATATGAAGTGGAACTCATTGGCGTTAAAGCAGACGCTATTGAGCGTGGAGAAGACAGGGTTGCATTTAAGAAAACAATGAATAAATTAGGCATATCTCTTCCTAGATCTGAGCCGTGTTATTCCGTGGAGGAAGCTGAAAATATAGCAGAGAAGCTTGGATATCCTGTTGTATTGCGGCCTGCTTATACATTAGGCGGAACAGGAGGGGGAATTGCCTTTAATGTAGAAGAGCTGAAAACTATTGTAAACAGAGGTCTTGCAGTAAGTCTTGTGCATCAGGTTCTGGTTGAAGAATCTGTTTTGGGATGGGAGGAATTGGAGCTTGAGGTTGTAAGGGACCAGAAAAATCAGAAAATTACAGTCTGTTTTATTGAAAATATTGATGCTATGGGCATACACACAGGAGATAGCTTCTGCTCTGCACCTATGCTCACAGTCCCACAAGCTTTACAGAAACGTATGCAGGAGATTTCTTATAAGATTGTTGATGCTATTGGCGTTATAGGCGGTACAAATGTTCAGCTTGCGCATAATCTTAAGGATGACAGGCTGGTAGTGATAGAGATCAATCCCAGAACATCGCGCTCGTCTGCTCTTGCCTCTAAAGCGACCGGATTTCCAATAGCCCGTATCTCTACAAAGCTTGCTGTTGGTATTACACTGGATGAGATTCCATACTGGAAGAAAGGAACTCTTGAGAAATATGAACCAAGCGGAGACTATATAGTAATTAAATTTGCGCGCTGGGCTTTTGAGAAGTTTCCTGGAGCCAAGGATATACTTGGAACACAAATGAAGGCTGTAGGCGAAGTAATGAGCATAGGAAAGACATATAAGGAATCCTTTCAAAAAGCTATCCGCTCTCTTGAGATAAACAGATGTGGTCTTGGCGGGGCTAAGAACTTTAAAACACTTTCTCTTGAAAGATTGAAAGAGAAATTAGCAACACCTTCCAGCGAACGTATTTTTCTGATGTATGAGGCATTACGCAAGGGGATGGGTGTGGAAGAACTTTATCAGATGACATATATCGGACGCTGGTTTATTAAAGAGATGAAGGAACTTGTAGAATTCGAGGAAGAATTAACTAAACACACATGGAAAAATCTTCCTGAGGGGAAATTGGCTAAAGCAAAAGAGTGGGGGTTTTCAGATAAATATCTGGCAGGCCTTTTTGAAGTAAAAGAAAAAGAGGTCAGGCAAAAAAGAATCGCCGTAGGCAAATGCGGATGCTTTGAGGCTGTCCCTGTAAGCGGAGTAAAGAATGCTGCTTATTATTATTCTACTTATAACGGGGAAGATTCAGTTCCCGTATCATCAAAAAAGAAAATAATGATTTTAGGTGGCGGACCTAATAGAATCGGACAGGGTATTGAATTCGATTATACGTGTGTACATGCAGCTTTTGCTTTGCGGGATGAAGGATATGAGTCAATTATGGTCAACTGCAATCCCGAAACCGTATCTACTGATTATGACACTTCAAACAAGCTTTATTTTGAGCCTTTGACGGTTGAAGACGTACTCACAATTTACGAAAAAGAGAAACCGGAAGGTGTTATTGTTCAATTTGGCGGGCAGACTCCTCTGAATATTGCTCAAGAATTAAAGGATAACGGTGTGAAAATTCTTGGCACAACTCCCGAAAGTATACATCTTGCAGAGGACAGAGAACGTTTTAGAGAAAAAATGATTGCGCTTAACATTCCACAGCCGGATAGCGGCATAGCGCGTTCATTAGATGAAGCTCTCATAACTGCTAAAAAGATAGGATATCCTCTTATGGTACGTCCGTCTTATGTGTTAGGAGGGCGTGGAATGCAAATTATTTATGACGAAACTATGCTGAGAGATTATGTTGTCGAAGCTATTCAGGTCAGCCCCGAACATCCAATACTTATTGACAGATTTCTTGAGCAGGCTGTAGAGGCAGAAGTTGATGCTATTTCCGATGGAGAAAATACGTTTGTAGCAGCTGTTATGGAACATATAGAATTAGCAGGTGTTCATTCAGGAGATTCTGCATGCGCTATACCATCAAGAACCATTAAAAAAGAGCACTTAGATATAATAGAGAAATACACATCGTCAATTGCAAAAGAACTAAATGTTGTAGGTTTAATGAATATTCAATATGCAATATGTGATGATAAGGTTTATATATTGGAGGCCAATCCAAGAGCTTCACGTACAGTCCCGGTAGTCTCTAAAGTAACAGGTATCCCAATAGCTCATATAGCAACTCAAATAATGCTGGGTAAGAAGATCAAGGATTTTCCTGAACTAAAAACTCATAAACTTCCTTATGTAGCTGTTAAAGAAGCGGTTTTTCCATTTAATATGTTTCCGGAAGTAGACCCTTTACTGGGTCCGGAGATGAGAGCTACAGGAGAGGTTATGGGTATTGCTGATACATTCGGGCTCGCTTTTTATAAGGCTCAAGAAGCGGCTGGTTCAAAGCTTCCTCTTAGCGGTAATGTTCTTTTAACGATAGCTGAGAAAGATAAACCTTTTTTAGTTTCCATTGCTCGACGGATTAAGAAGCTAGGCTTTAGTATTTACGCTACAAAAGGCACATCTAAATTTTTAGAAGAGAATGACATAGAGAATACAGAAATTAAAAAATTGCATGAAGGAAGACCAAATATAACCGATGCAGTTAAAAACAAAGAGATCAATCTTATTATAAACACACCTGTTGGACGTAGCGGGAAGCATGATGACAGTTATATTCGCAGAACTGCAATACAGCACAGGATCCCCTATATTACTTCGATAACAGCTGCAGAAGCCAGTGTTGAAGGAATTGAATCTGTGACTAAAACCAGAAATCTGCCAAAATCTCTTCAGGATTATCTTAAGGAACTTGATGGAGTCAGAAAACAAAACAAATAAAAGGAGCATGGAAAATGGATGGAATATTTGGAGTTGCCCTAAAAGAGGATTGTCCGGAGGTTTTATTCTATGGAACAGATTATCATTCTCATTTAGGAACAGAATATGGAGGGCTGGCAGTATTAGGGAGAAAATTATCCAGAAAGATTCACACAATCACCGGAGGACAATTTAAGAGCAGGTTCTATGAAGATTATAAAAAAATGAAAGGGAAATCCGGTATTGGGGTGATATCTACAAGAGAAGAACAGCCTATATATCTAAATTCAAAATTTGGACACTTATGTATTGTCAGCAATGGTCTAATCACTAATTCGGATTGTTTGACCAAGGATTTACGCAGGCAGGGAATTTCATTTAGTGAAACAGCTAAACAAGGAGTAAACAGTACGGAATTAGTGGCAAAATTGATAAACCAGGGTAATAGTTTGGTACATGGAATAGAAAATTATTTTAAAAGGATTAAGGGCTCCTGCTCTATCCTAATCTTACATAAGGACGGTATTTATATTGCCAGGGATAAACGGGGCTATTCTCCTTTAATTATAGGGAAATCCAATAAAGGCTGGGCAGTAACTACAGAAACTTCTGCTTTTTTTAATTTAGGATTTAGTATAGAAAGATATGTTAAGCCGGGTGAAATATTGCTTTTAAAGCATACAGGTTTCAAAGTTCTTAAAGAAGAGGAGCCGCATCAAAAGACAGATACGTTTTTATGGATCTATACTGGTTTTCCTGCATCTAATTATGAGGGGATAAATACAGAAGAAGTCAGAGAACGTTGCGGAAAATTTTTAGCAAAAAGAGACAATGTTGAAGCAGATTTAGTAGCAGGAGTTCCAGACTCGGGAACTACGCATGCTATTGGTTATTCAATAGAATCAAAGATCCCTTTTAGACGTCCTCTGGTTAAATATAATCCCGGTTACGGCAGGAGTTATATACCGTCTTCTCAAGGCATAAGAGATCATATTGCTAAAATGAAGCTGATCCCAATTAAAGAGATAATTAAAGGGAACAGGATTATTTTATGTGAAGATTCAATTGTAAGAGGTACTCAGCTTAAAAGCTATACTATCCAGAAGTTGTGGGAAAGCGGGGCAAAAGAAATTCATGTCAGGGCTGCGTGCCCGCCTTTATTGTTCCCTTCTAAATTCGATTATTCTACCAAGAAAAAAGAGGAATTAATTGCCAGGCGTACAATAAGAGCTTTAGAAGGCAAGGATATTAAAGATATGAGTGAATACATTGATCCTAATTCAAAAAAATATAAAAGAATGATAGATCATATCGCCAAAGAATTAGACGTTACCACCTTAAAATATCAAACCATAGAAGACATGGTAAAAGCGATAGGATTGCCTAAAGAAAAACTTTGTCTTTATGTATGGACTGGGAAGATATAATGATTAAAGAAATAGGTTTTGATAATGAGAAGTATCTAAAGGAGCAAACTAAGGCTATTCTTGAGAGAGTTGAGAGGGCTGATAATAAACTGTATCTTGAATTTGGAGGAAAGCTTATCTTTGACTTCCATGCTTCAAGGGTTCTACCGGGATTTGATCCTAATGTAAAGATACGGCTCTTGCATCAATTAAAGGATAAGGCAGATATATTGCTCTGTATTTATGCTGGGGATATTGAAAGGAAAAAAGTAAGAGCAGACTTTGGAATTACATACGATGCTGCAGTACTCAAATCGATTGATGATTTAAAGGACTGGGGCCTTGATATACTGGCAGTTGTAATAACACGTTTTGAAGACCAGCCAGCAACCAAGATATTTAAGAATAAATTAGAGCGCAGAAACATAAAGGTTTATACTCACACATTTACAAAAGGATATCCTACAGACGTGAATTTAATTGTAAGTGATGAAGGTTATGGCGCAAACGAGTATATTGAGACCAATAAACCTCTTGTTGTAGTTACTGGCCCAGGACCAGGCAGCGGGAAATTAGCTACATGTCTATCTCAATTATATCATGATTATAAAAGGGGAATAAAAAACGAATACGCAAAATTTGAGACATTTCCTATTTGGAACATACCGCTTAAACATCCGGTGAATGTGGCTTATGAAGCAGCAACAGCGGATTTAAAAGATTTTAACATGATAGATTCTTTTCATCTTGAGGCATACGGCAAGGTAGCCGTGAACTATAATAGGGACGTAGAGATATTTCCCGTGCTTAAGAGAATATTGGAAAAGATAACAGGAACTGAGTCAATATATAAATCGCCTACCGATATGGGTGTAAACAGAGCAGGTTTTGGAATTATAGATGATAAAATAGTAAAGCACGCCGCAAAACAAGAAATAATAAGAAGATATTTTAGATGTGCCTGCGAATATGTAATGGGGCTTGTAGATAAGGAAACCGTGCAGAGAGTAGAGCTTATTATGGAGGATCTTAATCTTAAGTTGGAGGATAGGTTGGTGGTTGTGCCTGCGCGAAAGGCTATTGAAGATGTCCAACAAAGAGGAGAGGGTAATGAAGGAATCTTTTGCGGAGCGGCCATAGAATTAAAAGACGGTTCAATTACTACAGGGAAAAACTCCTCTCTTATGCATGCGACATCAAGTCTTGTTCTAAACGCTGTAAAAGAGCTGGCGGAAATTCCCGATAAGATACATCTTTTATCTCCGAATATAATAGATTCCATAAGTAATCTTAAAAAGAATATTTTAAATACGAAAGCAGTGAGCTTAAATCTGGAAGAAACCTTAATCGCCCTTTCCATAAGCGCAACTACGAACCCAACCGCTCAATTTGCTATGGAGAAGTTGAGAGAACTTAAGGGTTGCGAAGTCCATATGACACATATTCCAACTCCTGGTGATGAAGCAGGGTTAAGAAAATTGGGGGTTAATACTACCAGCGATCCTAATTTTTCCACAAAGACTCTTTTTGTTGAATGAATAAAGAATGGGTAGCTATTCTAGACTTTGGATCGCAGTATACACATCTTATTGCGCGGCGTGTAAGAGAATGCGGTGTGTATTCAGAGATAATCTCATATGATACTAATGTGTGTGAATTATCAGGCAATATACCAATTTGTATTATATTATCCGTAGGACCGGCTAGTGTTACTGAGAAAGGCAGTCCTGTGTGTGATAAAGATATTTTCAATAAGGAAAGAAGAATAGCTGTCCGAATGTAATGGATAAAAAGGCTATAAAAATAAAAGGAAGATTATGTGCGGAATTATAGGATATATCGGTTTCCGTCAAGCAGTGCCTGTAGTACTTGAAGGCTTAAAGAGGTTAGAGTATCGCGGTTATGATTCATCGGGTATTGCTGTTCTAGAGGATGGCGTTCTAAAAAGATTTCGAGCAGAAGGAAAGATAAACAAGTTAGAAGAAAAGATAAAAAAAAAGAATTTATCAGGAAATATAGCGTTGGGTCATACCAGATGGGCAACTCATGGAAAACCATCTGAGAAGAATGCTCATCCACACACCGATTGTAGTAAACGTTTGGTAGTAGTTCATAACGGAATCATAGAAAACTATCTTGGGCTTAGGACACAGCTTATCTCAGAGGGGCACAGGTTTGAATCCGAAACTGATACAGAGGTAATAGCGCACTTAATAGAAGACAACATAAGCAAAGGACTGCTTGAAGCGCTAAGAACGGTCATAGGAGAAATAAATGGCTCTTATGCATTGGCTGTAATTAGCGAAGATGAGCCTGATAAAATAGTAGTTGCCCGTTCTAAGAGCCCTTTAATTATTGGTCTGGGAAAAGACGAAAACTTTGTAGGTTCAGATGTTCCGGCTTTTTTGAATTATTCCAGGCAAGTAGTGTATCTGGAAGATGGAGAAGTAGGGGTGCTGACAAAGGATAAAGTAAAGGTTTATAAGGGGGAAGTTGAGAGAAAATTTAAAAGCGTATCAATAAAGTGGGATAGTGCTATGGCAGAGAAGGTAGGGTTTGACCACTTTATGTTAAAAGAAATATGTGAGCAGCCCCGAGCAATAGAGGAAACAATAAGAGGAAGAGCGGAAATAGATACAGGCAAAATATATTTAGAAGAATTTAAACAAAAACATGTTTTAATTGAGAAATTGGAAAGGCTTGTTATTACTGCCTGCGGTACTTCATGGCATGCTGGTCTGGTGGGCAAATATTTAATTGAGGATATAGCGCGTATTCCGGTTGAGGTTGATTATGCAGCTGAGTTCAGATATCGAAATCCGATTATCGCTCCCGGGACAGTATTATTAGCTCTCAGTCAATCAGGTGAAACCGCAGATACTCTGGCAGCTATAGAAGAGGCACGAAAAAGCAAGTGCCCTGTAGTTTCCATTTGTAATGTTGTTGGAAGTTCTATTGCCAGAGAGTCTGATGTGGTTTTGTATACTCATGCCGGACCGGAAATAGGAGTTGCCTCTACTAAGGCTTTTACCACACAATTGGTGGTGCTCTATTTATTGGCTATTAATATTGCGCAGACAAAGGGATTTTTGAAGCAGGCTGAGAGCATAGAACTGGTTCAAAATCTAAGATTCTTAGTCAAAAAAGCGGACGAATTGATTGATAAAAAAG
>Ga0207996_1001045_pt1 | contig 20981 bp, 6 predicted proteins | sample AntAceMetag02UKG_FD_184773 | JGI IMG/M metagenome (GOLD analysis project Ga0207996, IMG submission 184773) | Saline lake microbial communities from Ace Lake, Antarctica - Antarctic Ace Lake Metagenome 02UKG (SPAdes) (version 2) | ecosystem: Environmental > Aquatic > Non-marine Saline and Alkaline...
TGATTTTTGACTCATATCCATGCCTCCTTTTCGGGTGTCATCTATTTTGAGGCAACGGCCTTTTTCTCTCCCTCACCACCCTCGGCCTTCGGTGTCATCTATTTTGAGGCAATGCGCGTTGACTCCCTCATAATGCTGAGCCCTTGACACGGCAGCGGGAATAGTCTATTCTGACAGTCGGATCAAAGGATGGATGAATGAAGCGATTTCTTGTTCTCGGTGTCGGCAATGCTCAGGTGGATCTGATCCGGGCTTTGCAAGGGCGCTATGAGGTTCATGCCTGTAGCTACATTCGGGAGGGTCCAGGGCTGCCGCTGGCTGATGTCTTTGCACAAATCGACATTACCCGCAAAGAGGACGTGCTGGTGTATTGCCGGGAGCAGGCGATGGATTGCGTCTACTCCATCGGGTCCGACGTGGCCATGCCCACGGCCAGTTGGGTGAGCGAGCAGTTGGGGCTTCCCTTCCTGGTTTCTTCCTCTGCTGCCATCGACTGCAATGCCAAGCACCGTTTCCGACAGCTGTTGAGCGGTACGCCATTCCATATCCGCCACCAGCAGGTGACATCGGTCGACGAGCCTTTGGACCTGCCTTTTCCGGTGATGGTGAAGCCTGCGGACAGCCAGGGGCAGCGTGGAGTGCGGGCGGTGGGTTCGTTGAAGGAGTACAAGGCCCATTTGCCCATTGCACTTGGATTTTCACGGGCGGGGGTGGCGATTGTGGAAGAGCTTCTGGCCGGGCCGGAGATCTCCGTGAATACTTTTGTTTCCGACGGGCAGGTGGTGTTTTCATTGATTTCGGACCGACTCACCTGGCCCAATTTGCCCGGGGGCCTGGTTCGTGGCCACCACGTTCCTTCGCGGACGGCAGGACCGGACATCCAATCTGAGATTCGTCGGCTGGTTGAGAGCGTGGTGGAGCGGCTGGGCATTCGCAATGGGCCGGCCTATTTTCAGATTATGGTCGATCAGGGAACCCCAAAGCTGATCGAGGTGACGCCCCGGCTGGACGGGTGCCACCTGTGGAGGATGATCTTGCTAGCCACAGGCGTGGATCTGCTGGAACTGAGTCTGGAAGCACTGGAAAATCGAGGCCGGGCGGGCATTCCTCAGGCCCGGGACATCGAGGGAGAGTGGCATTTGGACTTTTTCTGCCAACCGCCTGATACTGTATTTCATCGGAGTGCCCACCCGGTTCATGCCGACAGCGTCTATCACGAGTTTTTCAGCGCGGACGGCGACATCATTGGGAAGATGAACGGCTATATGGAAAAGTGCGGCTATCAAATCATCAAAGGGACGCCATGAAACTGGCGGTGACCGGCGGAACGGGCTTTGTCGGCAGGTGGTTCCTGCGGCGGTTGCCGGCCGACATAGAGGCCGTGGTGCTGTCGAGATCGCAGATGAGGGAAGGACTGTCTCTGTCCGGACGGACCTTCGAGGTGCGCATCTCGGACTACGGGCCAGAAAGCCTGGCACAGGTGCTGACGGGATGCGATTCAGTGGTCCATCTGGGCGCGGGCAGACCGATCCGGGCATTCAGGCCCAAAGAGAACTGCATTAATGATTGCGCTCTGTTTTTAGCCTGTCGGAACATCGGAATCGGCAACGTTGTCTTTGCGTCCACCCGTGGAGTTTATGGTCGGAATCCCCGCATGCCGTGGGTGGAGATGGAGCCGGTGACGCCCATGAGCGAATATGCGTTGGCCAAGGCGCAAAGCGAGCTGGCTGCGGACTATGTCAACCGCACAGCGGGAATGGGGATCAAGGTGCTGCGGCTGGCCCAGGTGCTGGGTCTGGGGGAGTGGGAGAATTCGGTGGTATCGGTGTTCCTGAAACAGGGTCATCGGCGAGAACCGTTGCAGGTGACCGTGCGGGGGCGAATCCAGCGGGAGTACATCTATGTCAAAGACGTTGCGGATGCCCTGCTGGCGGCGGTGAGGCAACCGGAAACCGCAGGGATTTTCAACGTCGGATCGGGCTGGAGTTGTTCGATTTTGGATCTGGCCAAGGGAGTCCACCAGGCTTTTGGCATTTCGCAGCCGGTGCATATGGCTGAACCTTCCCGGGAGATTGAGGAGTTCAGCCTGATGGACAGCAGCCGGTTCCGTTCCACCTTTGGGTGGGCGCCGGCCTACACCCTGCGGGGCGCGTTGGAAGACATCGATGCAGACTTGCATTCCCCCGAACAGGAGGCATATTTTGGATTCCATGATCATTGAGAGCCATGTGGCCGAAGGCGTGCAGGTGTACACCGGCGCCCGGATCCGGGGGAGCCAGGTGGCTGAACGGTGCGTCGTGGGGAACTTCTCCCGCGTGGATGAGTCGGAGTTGGAAGAAGCGGTTCGAATCGACCGGAACAACCACCTCTATCGCTGCCGGGTGGGGCGGTTCAGCTACACAGGAATGAGCACAGTGGCGATGGTGGCCGACATCGGCCGGTTCTGTTCAATTTCGTGGGGGGTGTCGATCGGGGGGGCCGACCACGACTACCGGCGGGTGGCGCAGCATTCCTTTCTGTACAACGACCGCGACGGTCTGCGACCCATACCGGAACCGGCCTATGACCGGTTCGCAGAGCGATTGGCGATCGGTCATGACGTCTGGATCGCGGCGAATGCCGTGGTGTGCCGGGGCGTGACCGTGGGGGATGGGGCGGTGGTGGGAGCGAATGCGGTGGTGACTCGTGACGTTCCGCCCTACGCGGTGGTGGCGGGTGCGCCGGCGCGCGTGATCCGCCACCGGTTCAAGCCGGAGATCGTGGACATGCTGCAGCAGCTCCGGTGGTGGAACTGGCCGGACGAAGATATCAGGAAGAGCTATGCGATATTGAGCGAACCCCCCGATGCCAGGACGCTTCAAGGCCTGATGGCTATCGCCAAGTCCATTCAACTCGAGGATTTCTCCCATGGAAAATGACCGTATTGAATATTCAATTGTGATCCCGGTGTATCGGAGCGGCGACTGGCTGGACGAGGTGGTTCGGCGAATTGGGGCGGTTATGGAAACGGAGGCGCCGGGAAAGTACGAACTGGTGCTCGTGGATGATTGTTCGTCGGACCTGTCCACGTGGCAGGCCATCCAGCGCAATGCGCAATGCCATGACTGGGTGCGGGGATGCACCTTGCTCTACAACGTGGGGCAGTTCCGGACGACGCTGTGCGGCTTGGAGCAGGCCCGGGGGCGATATATCCTTTGCATGGACGACGACTTGCAAGACCCCCCCGAAGAGATTCCCAAGTTGCTCCATGCCATCCGCCAGGATGAAGAAACCCTCTGCGTGATGGGCTGTTATGAGTCGGGCCAGCGGGGGTGGGTGCGCAGCCTGGGCAGCCGGATGATCCAGGGCCTGCTGAATCGCATCTACGGCAAACCACCGGGCATTCAGAACTCCAGTTTCCGGATCATGAGGCGGGAGCTTGCGGAGGCCATCCTATCGTTCCGGACGGCCCGTCCCCAGATGGGTCCGTTGATCCTGTCCTTGACGCGCAAGGTCAAGAATGTGCCGGTGTGCCACGAACCCCGGCCACACGGGCGGAGCGGATACGGCCTGTGGCGGTTGCTGCACACGACGGTGGACAGCGTGGTCAATGCCAGCACGGCTCCATTGCGTTTCTTCAGCGCGGTGGGATTTTTCAGCGCGGCGGTCAGTTTGTTGATTGGGCTGTTCTTTTTCTTTCGCTGGCTGGCGGGAGGGATCGGAGTGGCGGGGTTCATGTCCCAGGTCCTGCTGATTTCATTTTTCGGGGGAATGATGCTGACGGGGATCGGGGTTCTGGGCGAATACGTGGCGAGGATCATCACGGAACTCACGGGCCCGGAACGCTATCGGATCCGGGCCCGGGCCGGGCTCGTCCCGCCGGGGGACAGCCCTGCCGGGAACGAATAGGAAATCCGATGGGCAGAAAGATCCGAAGCACTCGTCCCTTAGCGGTAAATATTCTGGCGTTATTGGCGCTCAATATGTGCTCAGGTATCCTGATCAAGACCTCTCCAGAATTTTATAACCGTCCCCATCTGCTGGTGCTGCTCATTGGCGTGGTTTCGGGTTTCTATTTTGCGCGTACTCTGGTCTGGCTGCATTTGGGGCGGCACTATCAGCTCTCGTATGTGTACCCGTTTCTGGGAATCAACTACGTGCTGTCGCTGTTCGTGGGAATGGCCGTGTTCAACGAGCCGTTCGAATGGCAGCGGCTGATGGGGGCACTGGTAGTGGTGTTCGGCATGGCGATGCTGTCGCAGTCGTCGCATCGGCACGAGCCCGATCGGAACGGGACGGCGGCATGACCCTGGCGCTTGGTTTCGGACTGCTGTTGCTGGTGGCGGTATTGACGTCGTTCGGCCAGATCTGCTTCAAGGTGGTGGCAGTGAAGGAACTATCCCTTGTTCGAAAGTTTCTGCACCCCATCTTTCTGATCGGCGGATTCCTGTTTGTCTGCGGCCCGGTCCTGACCTCGCTGGCGGCACAGGTGATTGACTTTTCGATCCTCTACGCGATGACCTCCTTGAATTTCGTGATCGTTTTGTTCCTGTCGCGATGGCTGCTGGGCGAACGGATCGACTGGCCCAAAATCGTGGGGGTTGGGACTATCGTGGTGGGGTTGTTGATCATGGTGTCGGGCTGAGGGCTGAAGGCGGACTTCGTAATGGCTTGATTGCGTGACGGCGGATGGAAAAGTATCGCTCGAAGCATAAAACTTGCTATGGATTATTTGGATTACCTTGAAGGCCCGCTGTTCTAGCCTGCATCTGGTATTCATGCTTGAAGCCTGGGGCCCTTGCCATGCGCACACCGGCCAAAGTAGTGATTTCGATCCCCGGATTGATTCGACCCGGCAATTCATGTAGATAGAAGCCACGCATCGGGTGTTGGTATTTCGATTACGTGCTTGGGTATGCCTATGCAGCCTACCTTGTCCCGATCTTGATTTTGTCGCGGGCATGGGGCGGCCAGTGTAAAGGGAGCCAAATGCACGCGCCTTTACTCTCCCCACCGCTCAGTTCGCTCATGAAAATACTAGAAAACAAAGAACTTTGGCTGAAATATGGCAAGGCGTCGGCATAGAACCTAAAATATTATTTCTTTTGGAGAACCTTATCTGATTCCAGTGGATTTCTCATATGTTTTTCGAATATTAACCCCATATATATGCATAATTTCCGGCACTTATGTCACCTATCTCCTGAGGAGGAGCTGCGGGGTAGAAATATCTTTTAATGGCTTCTTTTTTGGATGCATTTGGATCCTTCATTGTCTGATTTATGGGGCGGAAGTCCTCTTCACGCTGGCTGGGTGTGTTAGGTGCGGGTTTTGGGATTAATATATCTTTAATACTTGCCGCAGCAGAGGTTTGCTCCGGTCGCTTCGATTCCCGGGGAAAACCCTAGCCGTTTTCCCCGCCAATCCCCTGATTCAATAAGGAGTTAGGGTGGAATAAATGGTTCAAAAAAAGGGGGGAATTACTTGTCAAAATAGGTATATGTATATTATATTCAATTAGGGAGTTGCCGGGAAAATACATTCTTCGGCGAACTTTCGAATCGAGGGATAGGCAGATATGAAATCGCGAATTTGGATTCAGTGGCTGGCGGTGTGTGGTTTGCTTGGAGGGGTATTGAGTGCTCCAGCTGCGAACTATTACATCAATGACAACTCCTCCACGAAAGATGTCTATACCTCGTCACTTGGGAACGATGCCTTTGACGGCACCTCTACCAACGAGCCGAAGCGAACCATCGGCAACCTGATCGGTACCACGACGTTGAATCCAGGGGATGTAGTGTATATCGATACCGGCACCTATGCGCCGGCCACGATCAGCAATACCGTGGTGGGGGCCAGCGGCAACATGGTTATATTTCGAGGCAGCACAAATGGAACAGTATTTACAGGAGCGGGGATCCTCTTAACAGTTGAGAGTAGCTACATAAATCTCCAGGACTTCCGGGCGGTGGGTGGTGTTGAAGGATTACGGGCGTCGGGAGCCAATAACAACCTGTTTGAGCGGTTTACAGCGATTTCCAACAGCAGCTATGGCATTAATTTTTTGGCATCTTCAAGTAACACTTTTCGCCATTGCGTGATTGCAGGGGGGGCTTCAGCCCTCCGGACCGGCGATAGCATTGGGAGAGGCAATGTCTTCGAGCGATCGATAATGACCTCCACATATAGCGGCCCCGTTCTGCGTATGTACCCCAACGTTATCCCCAACATCCAAAGCTGTATTATCAGCGGCAATAGTATTCTTATAAGTTCCCAATTTTACCCTGATTTATTGAAGGACTGCCTCCTAGATTACACTCAAAGCATTGCAGATGATGTAGACACATTGGCAGATGCAGAAAGGATTTGGCCCGGTTGGTCCCGCAATGCCGTGGCGGCCCCGATGTTCCTGAATGCAGAAGCACTGGACTTCCATCTGCTGAGTGGTTCGGGCTTTGTCTCCAACGGGGTATGGGTGACCAATGCTGCTGTGGGGTACAGCCCGGCCATCGATTTCGGGGCGGTTTCGAGCATGGCCTACACCAACGAGCCCGAACCGAATGGCAACCGGTTGAATATCGGCATCTATGGCGGGACGGCTGAAGCGAGCAAGAGCCGGGAAGACGACTGGCTGTTTGCCATGTCGTTCAACGACGGCGGCAACTTGATTCAAACGGGGCGGTTGGAATGGGTGGCTGGAAATCTGGGGGTGGGGGCGACCGTTTCCCTGCAATTGAGCACGAACAGCGGGAGTTCCTGGAGCAATATCGCCACGGGAGTGGCTGCCACCAACGAGACCTATACTTGGGTTCCGGCGGTATCTCATCCGGCGGTGCTGTGGCGCGTGGTGAGCACGACCAATGCCGCATGCGCTTCGACCAATGCCAAACCCTTCAGCGTACGTTCCTCTACCAACACCGTTTTCAGTTTCTATGTCAACGACGACAGCACCGCCGACGATGTCTACTGCTCGGCGGTTGGCTCCGCGGTCAACCTCGGTGTCGAACCGGGTACCCCCAAGCGAAGCCTTCAGGGCCTGTTGGATGCGTATTCGCTGAAGGGTGGGGACACCATCTACGTGGATACAGGGGACTATACCACGAACCTGACGACCAGCGTCGGCCTCTTTGATTCGGGAAGTTTCGGGAATCCCGTCCGGATTATTGGTAGCCCGGCGGGGTCGCTTTTCAACCGAGGAAATACATCGGCAAATGTAATGGATTTGTCTGGAGCCAGCGATCTACAGCTTGAAAATCTGCAATTGACCGGTGGGTACAGCGGGCTGACCGTTAGCGATTCCGATATTACGGTGAGAAACGTGAAATCATTTGGCAATACTTACGGATTCAGTATCTCTGGATCAGCCCACGTATTCGAAAACTGCATGGCAGTATATAATACATTAAGAGCTCTTTCCAGTACCGGTAATGACTTCAATCAATGGCGTGAAGGGGTGCTATGGGGTAGCCCAACAATTATCTATGCGACCTCTAACTCGTTGTCGGTATCGAACAGTATCTTGGGCAATGGGACGACTTTGTTCGGAAACCAGGTGGTCCCCGGCGACAACAATGTGCTCTGGGATGTGGCTGTCGGCCTGACCTATTCCACATTCTCGGATTTGCAGGAGGCAGGGCGGGGCTGGGAGCGGAGCTTGTTCGCTGACCCTCTGTTTGCCGATGCGGTCGGGGGCGATTATCATCTCCAGAGTTTGATGGGACGCTATATCCCCTCCTCTGGCAAGTATGAGACAAATGACGTGGTTCATTCCCCCGCCATTGACCTGGGCAATCCCGGTGCCCCGTCCTACACCAATGAGCCCCCCCCCAACGGGGGCAGGGTGAATGCCGGCCGATTCGGTGGGACCGATCAAGCCAGCAAATCCCGTACGAATGCGTGGCTGCAGATCCTGAGCTTCATGGATGGCGGGACGCTGGATGCGCAGGTCGGTGCCTGGCTGCGCTGGACGGGCGGGGCCTTCGATCCCGGAAGTGAGGTCACGATCTGGCTGTCCCGCGACAACGGGGGAAGCTGGGAATCCCTGGCCACAAACGTGACGGCTACCAACGGGACCTATTTTTATCAGAACACCTCCACCAACGACCCGTCCACGCTCTATGCCATGTTGAAGGTCGAACTGGAAGACTCCAGCCCGGTTGTGGAGAGCCAGAACCCCACCAATTTTATCTACAAAAACGGCACGTTTTCTTTCTATGTGAACGACGGGTCCACGCTGGGAGATGTCTATTGCACGAAAATCGGCAGTGATGACAATCTAGGGGTCAGCGTCAGTTCGCCGATGGCCAATCTTGCCAACCTGCTGACCACCTATCAGCTCGGAGCGGGAGACCGGGTGTATGTGGACACGGGGACCTATCCCGCCACCAATACGGTGGTGCTAACCACCCAGGATTCCGCTACGGAGGCTTCACCGATTCTGATTCTCGGAAGCACCAACACGGTCGGTGGCGGCAGTGTGTTTGGCCGTCGATCCATCCCCTTGAATGTGGGATTCTTGTTCCAGGCGGGGGCGTCCAATATCATTATGCGTGACATGATCCTGACCAACATGGTTCGCGGTATCTCCATTTCGGATTCGAAGAACATCACCCTGGAACGAATTGAGGTGCGGGGTGGACAGACTCGCGCCTTCGACCTGCAAGCCAATACTGACAACGTTGAGCTGCGGGAATGCGTCGCCAACGGTGGTGATGTAGGAGTCGGTCTCCAACAGGCCACCAATATCGCGATTCGGCAGTGTGTGTTCTGGCAGAATCAGGAAAATGCGGTGTATGTGGGGAGTCAGGTGGGTCTCTTGCTGGAGAACAGTATTCTCGCGTCAACCAATCCCGGCGCCAACCTGTTCTCCACGGCCTCTTGGACGGGGCTTTCATCGGACTACAACAGTTACTATGTCGGATTGAATACGAGAGTGGGCTTGTACCGGGCTGGCAGCCTGTATGCGGATGATCTGGCCGCGTGGAATGTCCTGTCCGGCGATCAGGATCTCCACAGTCTTCCGGGGGATCCGCAAATGGCCGATCCCGATCAGTATGATTACCATCTGAAGACCGCGCAGACGCTGGGCCGCTTTTTGCCCAGCGGGCAGAAAACATCAGATGCGCTATCTTCACCTTTGCTGGATGCCGGCAACCCGGCATCGGATCCGTCCTCAGAACCGGAGCCCAATGGCGACCGAGTCAACATCGGTCGTTTTGGCGGTACCGCGGAGGCGAGTATCGCGCTGGCGACGCCTTGGCTGAAGGCGGTGTCTTTCGGTGATGCCGGTGCGGTGGAGGACGGGGCGGTCCAGCTGTTCTGGATCGCGGGCGGCGAATTTTCCAATGAGACGGTCAGCGTTGAAGTCTCCACGGATGGAGGGATCACATGGAGTGTGTCTGTGACCTCGGGGATTCCGGCCACCAATGGAATGACCAGCTGGACGGTCTCCGGCCTGCCTGACACCCCCGCGGCGGTGTGGCGTGTCTCCTGTCTGGAACGGACCAATGTAGTCGCTGAATCCTCCACATTCTTTGCGATTCGCAACAATCCCTTACTTCTTTATGTGAATGATTCAGATACGAATGAAACCGCGTTTACCTCCGGTCCGGGTGAAGCCAACAATTGGATGGCGACCTCAAGCGAGCCTCTGGATTCCCTCCAGACCATTTTTGACCGCTTTGACCTGGCGGCAGGTGATCAGATCTGGGTGGATACGGGAACATTTTCGGAGTCAGAGCCGATTCTGATCGGACTGAAGAACTCTGGAACCAGCAATGATCCGGTCCGGATAACGGGCAATAACGGGGATACCATTCTGGTCAAATCCACCCGTGCATCCAGATCCTATGGGATCCAGTGTGCCTATGCCGGGGGCGTGGAGATCAATTCCTTAACGATTTCCAACGCCTGGACCGGCCTCTATGCGGAGAACACTGATTTTGTGGCCATGAATCAGGTGCACGTCAGTTATTGTGTCTCGAATGCGGTCTATTCTGGAGCGAATACCTGGATGGCCCTGCGCGGGATGATTCTGGAGCAGAGTTTATTCTCAGGTCTTCTGGTCGAGACCGGATCAGTGGTGACCGTCCGCAGCAGTCTGATCCGGGATAATTCTCTCGCGAATATTGTCCTGAGCGGCGGCACAGTTGACGTGAAAAACAGCATCATGGAGGCGTCCGGGAGCCAGCACTATATCTACTACTGGTCTGGGAACGGTTCTTCGCTGGACTCGGATTTCAATAACATCCGGGTCGAAAACAACGCGAATGTGGCGGGTGGGGATATCCGCGCCCCGGATCGGTTCCTGATTGATTGGCAGGTCAGTTCCGGGCGGTCGAATGACATGAGCAGTTTTGGCTACGCCCCTGACTTTGCAGACGAGGACACCCTCGATTTCCACTTGAAGAGCGAATACGGACGTTTTGACCCGCTGACGGGTGTTTTCATCACCAATGACACGACCACTTCCCACTTGATTGATCTAGGCGATACTTCGGCTTATTCAAATGAACCGGCTCCAAACGGCAGCCGGATCAATGTCGGGCTCTACGGTAATACGGAGGTGGCCAGCAAGAGTTCGGGGATTGGCGCGTTGGTTCCTCTGACTATGTCCGATGGCGGGACGATCCGGGGTGAAGCCACTTTCTTTTGGTCTTGGAACGGCATTCCGCAGGAGGAATATGTCAATGTGGAGTTATCCACGGACGGCGGGTTCACCTGGGCCTACATCGCCACCCAGAGATTTGCCAATGTCGGCAGTTCAGGGCTGACCTTCAGTACCACCAATTTCCCGAGTACCGCGATGGGGGTATGGCGGGTATCGACAACCAATGAGCCGCCGATTTTCGGCCAAACGGATACCAATGTATTGTTTGCCATCAAGAATGATCCGCTGGCCTATTATATCAATGACAGTAGCACCACTGGCGATGTGTACTGCACCGCCCCGGGAAGTACCTCCAATACAGGTTTGGAGCCAGAATTCCCCAAGCTTTCGCTGGCGACCCTTTTAGGACAATACCAAATCGAGCAGGGGGATACCGTGTATGTGGATACAGGAATCTACCCTCGAAGCACGCCGCTGGTGATCCAGGTCTCAACGGAATCGCCCACCAACTATCTCATCATCCAGGGCAGCACCAACTATGCCGCTGGCGGGACGGTGCTCACCAATTCGGGGACCCAGGTCATGGAAATTCAAGAGACCCGGAATCTGGAATTGCGCGATCTCCAACTCCTCGGCGGCACCAGCGAGGGCTTGCGGCTTACACAGTCCAGTTCGAACCGGTTCTTGCGGGTCCGCTCTGAATGGGCAAGGGGGAGTGGTTTTATTCTCGATATCCAATCGGATCAGAATCGCTTCATTCAATGTGCGGCACTCAACTTCTTCCAAACCGGTCTCTGTATGATTAAGCCCTCTAATCCTTTAATCGCCGTGGCGACTAATTACTGGGAAGGCGGCGTCATTTCTCCAGTTCCCGCCACGAGCAATGGGATTCCTTTGGGAACAGGATCTCTCATAGGGGCTTTGTCGGGGCGGATCTATGTGAGCAACAGTGTGTTGGTGGCCAACAGCCCCAAACATCTGATTTACCAGGTGGCCACAAATATCGTTCACGGGGATTTCAACTGCTACTATCTGCCCTATACGAACTCAGGATTTGCCGCCTACGTTTCCACCTCACCGGCATGGGGCATCGCTTCCAGAAGCTCCGTCAACCTTTCGGAATGGCAGGAATGGAGCCGCGCCGACAGTAATTCCATGGCAGCCGACCCGCGGTTTGCCGATTTGGCTGAAGGCGACCTGCATCCCAAGAGCGCGGGCGGGCGATACTCCGTGGCGTTGGATGATTTTGTCCTGGATTCGGTTTCTTCGCCGTTGCTGGATGCCGCGGACCCGTTGATCCCATGGGATGAGGAAACCGAACCGAATGGCAGCCGGGCGAATATCGGCGTGTATGGCAACACTCCGGAGGCCAGTCGGACCATCACAAACGGAACCTTTTCACTATTGACGCTGAATCATGGCGGCATGGTGCAGGGGGATCAACTGCTGAAATGGCTGGTTCGTGGCGGGGTGACGAATCTAGGCCAACAGGTGAATATCAGGTTGTCGACTAACAGCGGGGCGAGCTTCCAGATTATTGGTACTGCGTTAGCTTCAGATAGGGAATATCTCTGGAACTCAACGACCAACCCCAGTGTGCCGACCGCCCGCTGGCGCGTGGAAAGTCAGAGCCAATCCTCCTGGGCGGCCGAGTCGGAACGGGACTTCCTGATTCACAATACTAATCTCTTCTACTATGTGAATGATGCCTCCTTGTCCAATGACGTCTATACCACGGCGGTCGGGGCAACGGATAACAGCGGTCTGGCCCCGGATTCTCCGCTCCCCTCATTGGCCGATGTGATGGGGCGCTATGATTTGGAGGCCGGTGATATCGTGTATATCGACACGGGTGATTACTCTGAGTCAGAGTCCATTGAGATCGGGTACGCAGACCGTGGAACAGTTGCCGACCCGATTCGAATTCAAGGCAGCACCAACTATCCGGGCACCGCTCTGATAGGGGCGGGTATCTCGATCAATAATGCAAGCGGAATCAATCTATCCAACTTTCGGTTTACGACCCAGCCCATGCGGGATGTGGTTAGTGTCAGTTGGTCCGAAGATATTATCATAAGCAAAATGGATGTATCCGGAGGCGGAACAGCGTTTAGTATCATGACCAGTTCCAATGTGTTTTTAGAAAACTTCTCGGCCCAGCATGCCGCGACCAATGGCGTGGCCAGCCAGGCTTCCTATAATACTCGACTTGAATCAGGTACACTTTGGTCAAATGGGGTGGCTCAGATCCTGATTCGGAACCAGCTGGCCACGGCAACGCATCCGGATAGAGAGGCCGCGTTCATCACCGTGAGTAATTGTATTATGGGGGCGTATGGCACCCGGATCCCGGTCTATGAAGAAAGGGGAACCATCTATGCCAATTATAACAATCTGTTTCTGGTGAATGGGGCGTTAGCCGCCTTATCCTATGAAACGGACTTTGGTCTGGAATATGAGTCTGTGGGCTCTTGGTTCTCCTATTCGGGACAGGATGACTGGAGCCTCTCACATGATCCGAAATTCGCTGATATTTTAGCCGGGGACGTGCATCTGAAAAGTTCAGCGGGCCGCTATGAACCGACCATCGGGGCCTTTGTACTGGATGTACCGGAGGACACCTCTCCCATGATTGATGCGGGGGATCCTACGGTTTCATGTGTGGAGCCGGATCCTAACGGAAGCTGGATAAATATCGGGCGCTATGGCAATACTGAGGAGGCCTCGAAAACGCCGACGAATAGCAACATCGCACTGGTCAGCTTCCACGATGGAGGCCGGGTTGTCGGGACGAATGTGCTGATCCATTGGCTGGCCCGTGGAGCTGTGACCAACAACGGCTCAACCCTTTCAATTTACTACTCCCCGGATGGTGGCGGGACCTGGACAAATCTGGCAACGGATCTCTCTCCTCTGGATTATGTGTGGAGCTGGGACTCCACGCTCAGCGAGCAATCGGTTGAAGCCCAACTCAAGATTGTGGCGACCGATGGAAGTGAGGCACAGAGCGTGGGCAGAGCCACTGTCCGGAATAAGCCCTTCAGCTTCTATATCAATGATAACTCTCTAGTAAATGATGTGTATTGCACGGCTATCGGCGATAATGTTAACAGCGGATTGACGAATTCTCTCCCGATGGCAGATCTGAACGCGCTGTTGGAACGATATGATCTGGACAGCAGTACAAATGGTGCAGATGTCGTCTATATCGACACCGGCGTGTACCGCGGACTGCAGCCATGGAAAATTTCGCAGGCTGATACCGCGAAATCATTGGATATTCCTCCAGTCATCTATCAGGGCAGTACGAACTCGGTATTGAACGGCACCGTTCTGGATCGTTCCCTCAATGCGGTTGGCATTCAGCTCGACTATGGCGTTGGTGTGAAAATCCGGAATATCGCGATTTCCAACACAATCGGGAGCGCGGTTGTTTTCAATGATTGCTATGGAGCCGAAGCGGAATGGATCGCCGTTGGGTCGGCAAATGTGGCATTCCATTTGAGCCTGGGTAGCGAGGTGAGAGTCGCCAACAGTGTGGTGCTCAACTCGATACAGGGCGTTCTGGTGGAAAATTGGACCAAGGCGACCAACACGGTTTTCCCCTTGATTGAAAATAATGTGATATGGGAAACATCCGGCAGTGCGATCGGGATTGGCCCGCTAAACAGCGCCACGCTCCGAAATAATATCCTGTCTGTTCAGGAGGGGCAATATATCTATGAGTTGTCGTCAAGCGGAGAGTTGATTTCCGACAATAATGCCATTTGGCTCGAGAGTGGCGAGCGAGTGTTCAGAAGGGCACCGAATCCCCAAATATCGCTCATGCCGGTGATCTACGGTTCAGTGGGGAGTTGGGCGGCGGCTTCGGGGCAGGATTTGCATACTTATTCCGGAGATCCCTTGATGGCCGATCTGGAGGATCTGGACTTCCATCTGCAGAGCCAAAACGGGCGCTGGGATCCGGGCAGCGGGGTGTGGACGAATGATTTGGCCTCTTCCCCCTTGATTGATGCGGGCGACCCCGCTTCGACAAGCTGGACCAACGAGTCCGCGCCGAATGGTGACCGTGTGAACATCGGATTGTATGGCGGTTCGGATCAAGCTTCGAAGACAAGCACGAACTCCGCATTGCACTTGTTTTCCCTCAATCGAGGAGGGGTGGTTTCTGGTCAGGTGGAGTTGAGCTGGACGCCGGCCGGGTTGGCCACAGGTCACACCGTTCGCCTGGAGATCTCCATCGATGACGGGGATTCCTGGTTTCTGGTCGCCGAAGGCGTGGAGGCCGCCTTGGGTGGAGTGAGCTGGAACAGTTCTGTCCTTCCGCCCTCCCCGCTGGCCCGCTGGCGTGTGGTTGATGAGGACGAAAGCGGTGTCTCCGCTACAAGCGAGTTGCCCTTTGTTCTTCATAATGGACCGATTTCATACTTCGTGAATGACGAATTTCTGACGGGAGATATCTATTGCTCCGCAATTGGGAGCTCCAGCAACACGGGGGTTAGCGCCAGCGCTCCCAAGCGCTGGGTGTCCGAAATCATTGATTCTTTCGATCTCGAGGCTGGGGATATTATCTACGTGGATACAGGTCGGTATCAGACGCCGGATACCACGACATTCGGTGATCTCGATTCCGGTGATATTTCGCAGGATCCAAGTCAACAGATCACCGTTTTGGGTAGCACGAATGAGCTGGAGGGCGGGAGTGTTTACGCGTTCTCGAGCGTAGACCAGACCGGATTCCAATTGGATGGAACCTATGGTATCCGGTTCAAGCATCTCAACTTGTTAGGCGGCAGCAATGGCCTGGCAGCGGACGACAGCTTCTTTATTGCTGCGGAGTGGGTGAATATCAGGGCATGTCAGAATGGCGCCGCCCTGCAATCCTGCTCCAACATCTTGTTTAGTCACTCCGCATTAGTTGGAAACGCACTGGCCGGCATCCGGTTCACGGATTCAGAGCGGGGGACGGTCAACGTAGACTCCTGCCTGATTTGGTCCAATCGTATCGGTATGGATTTGCATCAAGGGTATGCTACCATTTCCAATTCGATCATTGGGGCATTGTCTCCCGATTCCTACGCGTATTATATTCAAGCGGATGCAGGTTCAACCCGATTACAAGCGGATAACAACAATCTGTACGTTGGCTCTCCAGGTGCCGCCGTTGCCGGCATGCAGATTGGAGTCGGTGTCTCCGCTCGCACACAGGTGTATTACTCAGTATCCGCTTGGGCCGGATCTTCTGGAAACGACCTGAGTTCGTATCCTCAGAACCCGGAATTGGCAGATCCTGACAATGAAGATTATCATCTTAAAAGTCAGGGGGGGCGGTATGAATTGGGAACAGGATGGGTCCTGGACACCAACTCCTCTCCGCTGATCGATGCAGGGAATATGCATTCAACCAATTGGCTTTCCGAACCGTCTCCCAATGGCCGTCGGGTCAACATCGGAATGTATGGCGGATCGGCAGAAGCGAGTAAAACCCCCAGCGCTGGAGATGGAAATATCATTTATCCCAACACGGGCGCCCGTGTTTCCGGCTGGGTGGACATGAAATGGGCGGCCATCGGCGCGGCCACCAACTATTCGCTTCTCCTTGAATATTCACCGGATGATGGTGTCAGCTGGACAAACATTGTATCTGGCGTACCCGCTGCCAACGGAACCTATCCATGGTACAGTGTGCCGTATGGCCGTTCTGCGTTGGCGCGCTGGCGCCTTACCTGTGTGGAAGATGTATCGATTACGGCGATGAGCGGAATATGGGTCCTCGATAACGGCGGATCGATTGGCTACTTTGTCAATGATGACGAGACAGCGGGTGACGTCTATTGTACGGCCCCGGGCAATGATGCCAATAGCGGCTTGAGCTCCAATGCACCGATGGCCAATCTTCAGACTCTGCTCGATATCTATTCGCTGGCACCGGAAGATGTGGTCTATGTCGACTCCGGCACGTATATTAACGAGGATCCTCTTCAGATTGATCAGACGGATTCGGGCTGGAGTAATTTGTTTGTCACCATCCAAGGTAGCACCAATCCCGCCGCCGCCACGATCTTCCAAGCCTCGTCGTTCTCAGCACCCTCTGTGCTCTCTTTGCAATATGCTGAGAACCTCCGGATGAAAGATATGACGTTCCGGAACGCGAGTGTCGGCGTCGAAGCGTACCGGACCATCGGGTGTGAGTTCGAAAACATCCGGATTGAGAATAATCGCACCATCGGGCTCAATCTGCTCAATAGTGATGACTTCCTTTTGTCAGGATCCATCCTCTGGAAGAATTCCGCCTCCACAGGGGGTGTTGCTGTTGCGCTGAATCAGAGTTCGATTGAAATTGAAAATAGTGTGCTATGGGGGAGCCCCACGGCGGTATCCGTTCTTGTCGGCAGTCTGAGCGTGACCAATAGCGTGCTGGATGCAACCGGTTCAGATGGACGCATTTACTGGTTCTCCCCAACGGCCTCCGCTCTGAATGACTTTTCCGGGGATTACAACAGCTATTTCCGCCGGAACGGAGCCCTGATCTGCGAACAGGTCACTGAAATCGGTGGGAATGTGTTTTACAATGATCTGCCGGGTTGGAGCAAAGCGACTTTAAATGACTTTCATACCATGTCCTCCGATCCGCTCTTCGCGGATGAGATCGCCGGTGATTTTCATTCTCAGAGTTCGCAGGGGCGGTATACCACCGGCGGCTGGATCACGGATGCGGTTCTGTCGCCATTGGTGGATGCGGGCGCCCCCGCCTGGTCCTATGAGAATGAACCGGACCCCAACGGCAGCCGAATCAATATCGGGGCCTATGGCAACACGGTTCAGGCTTCTATGACCCAGACCAATCCGCCTTGGCTGCGCGTGTCCTCCTACGATGGTGAAGGCATCCTGTCGGGTGAGGTTCTGCTGACCTGGCTCTACGGCGGTATGCCGCCTGACACGCAGGTTCGGCTGGATTACTCGACCGACTATGAGCAGAGCTGGACAACCATTTCCACCAATGTTCAGGCGAGCAATCATGAGTATCCCTGGAATGTCGCCGGGCTACCGCTGGCCTTGGCATTGAATTGGCGGGTGACGTCCATGGCCAATACGAATAATTTCGACGTCGCGCTGGCGGTCCCGCTCAAGACGGGCACCTATGACTACTATATCAATGATGGCTCGATCATCGGGGATATTTGGTGCAGCGCCCCGGGCCATGTATATGACCCGGTGATCTCCTATGGAACGAATGCCGCAACACCGCTGGACAGCCTGTCCTCTCTATTGTCCCATTATCCGGTGGGCGCGGGAGACCGTGTCTTTATCGATACGGGAACCTACCCGGTGTCCGATGTGGTCCCTGTGATCTTGACGGGTCAGAACACCGGAACCGAATCCTTCCCCTTGCGCATCTACGGAAGTACCAACATCGCAGCGGGTGGCACCTTGCTTCAGGGGGATGGCACGGCGAATGGAATCGAGATGCAGAATACGCGCAATATCGAGGTGTATGACTTGCGTATCAGTTCCGCCCAGAACGGGGTGGCGCTTGAGAATATATCCAGTGTCATCCTCGGTGGATTGGATGTTTTCAATAATGAGACCAACGGAATCTGGATTTCGGACGGGGCGGACGTGGAATGCCGGAATCTGCGGGCGTGGAAAAACGCTCAGTATGGCTTTGCCTCCGCGAGCCAGAATGGCTGGCGGAACATTCGGGAATCCATCATATGGGGAAATCGTGCCGGGGCCTGTTGGATTAATTCGGGGATCACCAGTGTCTCTAACTCCATTCTCTGTGTAACGAATGATGCCGCCATCTATACAGAGGATGGAACCGGTATCTTCCTCGGAGATTTCAATATGTACGGCAAACTCTCAACCGGGGTACTGGGCACGAATTCACAGGCCCAAGTGGGCTATGAAAATCTGAGTCAATGGCAGCAGACCGATCGTGATGCCGCCTCCGTTGTCGCAGACCCGTTGTTTGTGGATCCAGAAAATGGGGAGTACCACTTGCAGAGTCGAGCCGGAAACTGGAACCATGCGGTTTGGGTTACAAACAGCACGGATACCTCTTGGGCGATCGATACAGGGAACCCGCTTTCGATGGCCTGGACCAATGAGACGGACCCCACAGGCAACCGCCTCAATATGGGCGTTTATGCCGGAACCCCTCATAGTTCAGCCAGTGATGACTCCGTCCCAGAACTCTTTGCTGTTACCTTCAGGGATGGAGGGATCGCGCCTAGCGGCCAGCCCCTTTATTGGTATCATAGAGGCATCACCTCGACGAATACGGTCCGGATTGAATACTCGCCGGATAACGGCGACACATGGGAGCTGGTCGCAAGCAGCTTGCCGGTGGGCTCGTCCCCTTATACTTGGTATAGCGCATTGGATCCATCTCCTAACGCCATGTGGCAAGTAGTACTGGAAGCCAATACCAATGTGGCTGGGAGGATTCCGACAAACTTCATTAATCGGCCGACTCCGCTGATCTATTATGTCAATGATGACAGTAGGGTCGGCGACATCTATACCTCTGCAATCGGGGCATCGACCAATCGTGGGTATTCTTCCAATAGCCCTCTGTCCTCCATCCAAGAGGTGTTGGCGAAGTATCAAGTCGCGGGCGGGGATATGATCAAGGTGGACACGGGTGTGTATGAATTGACGAATTCGGTAACGATTTCAGTCCTGACCAGTGGTGATACAACCAATACGGTACAATTCACGGGCAGTACAAACTGGGCGTACAACGGCAGCTGGTTCCAGCCTGCGACCGGGATGCAAGAACCTGCATTCTTGCTCTATGGCGCCCACGATGTCGATATCGCCAACTTCCGTGTTTCCGGGTTTATAAACGGCCTGACGGTCATGCGTTACTCAAAATCGTGTACCATTAGCGACATGGAAGTACTGGAGTCGATTGATAGCGGAATCTGGATAGAACAATCATTAGATATTCGGTTTAACCGCGTCTTGATCCATAAAGGATTGAGCAATGCCGTCGTGGCGGTGTCCGGAGAATTCGCAATGGATGGATGCGTGCTCTGGTCGAACCGTGCATCCGCGATATGGCTTGGGAAAGGCGTTCGCATCGGTGTCACAAATACGGTGCTGGAGGCGTCCGGTGAGAAGAACTTCTGCTACGAGGTGCCAAGCAAAGGTGTGGAGATTTCAGCGAATTACAACAACTTGTATCTTCAGAACGATGCCCGGATCGGTCTGGTGGATGAGTTGCAGTATGAAAGTTTGCCGAAATGGGTACAGGGGACGGGCGAGGATAGCTACTCCCTGAGTACGAATGCGTTATTCCACGATCCGGAGGGCGGCGATTTCCACCCTCGCAGTACAGCAGGACGCTTTGAATATGGGGCAGGCTGGGTTCAGGATACGACCGTAAGCAATATGCCCGACTTTTCGATGATGATCGATATGAGCGCCCCTCAGGTCGCATGGAGCAATGAGCCCGTGCCCAACGGTGAGCAGCGAAATATAGGGCTTTATGGAAATACATTGCAGGCCAGTAAGAGTGACTCCAATCGCTGGATTCAGGCGGTCACGGCGATGGCGGGCGGTATCATGAGCGGCAGAATCAATTTAACATGGGAATTTTCTGACACCATCGCATCTAACGAGATTGTACAACTGGAATATTCCTATGCAAATGGACGGGACCCATGGATCCGCATTGGCGAAACGGCAGTGGGTCAGGGAGAGTTTGGCTGGCAGAGTGATGAGAAGCAGGCGGGCATTGAAAAATGGCCCAGCAGTCCAAAGGCCCGCTGGCGCCTATTCCTTCTGAATGACACCAATGTCTGGAGCATGGCCGGTCCCTTTGGTTTGCGGAATAGTCCCTTCACGTATTATCTCAATGACACATCTACGTTCCACGATGTCTATACCTCGGCAATCGGTAGTGACACGAATGACGGATTTTATGCGGAGGCTCCGTACTTGACCCTGATCGGCCTGCTGAAGGGAGCGGATCTAGATCCAACGGATCGGGTCTATATCGATACCGGGACCTATTGGATGCTGGACACCAATGCCCCAATCCTGTGGCAGGAGTCAGACGGTGGAGAGGAAGGCGCGCTGATTGAGGTGTTTGGCAGCACGCATGAGGACGGATCTAAATTCATCACCTTGTATCCGTTTCTTGCAGATTATTTCTTCCAGATGACCGCAAGCTATGTGGACATGCAGGAGGTGCTGTTCTCTGGAGAAAATGTGATATTTGCCGGTGCCGGGTTGGCGGTTCATGACCTCACCTTGACGAATAGTTCCTTACTCTTGCTTGGCGATGATTCGTTCTATTCAGATAATCAGGTCGATCGGGGTGGTGTCCTGCTATCAGGAAAGAACAACAGCATGGAGAAGCTGTCTCTTCGATGGGGAG
>Ga0207996_1001046_pt1 | contig 20978 bp, 16 predicted proteins | sample AntAceMetag02UKG_FD_184773 | JGI IMG/M metagenome (GOLD analysis project Ga0207996, IMG submission 184773) | Saline lake microbial communities from Ace Lake, Antarctica - Antarctic Ace Lake Metagenome 02UKG (SPAdes) (version 2) | ecosystem: Environmental > Aquatic > Non-marine Saline and...
GGAGGTTGTAACGTTCTGCCGCCAATTTGTGAAGCTTTTTTGAGACTTTTTTTATATCTCAGGCAAATGCTGTGGGTGGGGGATTTTCAAGTGGCCACAGGTGGGGGATTTTGGGTGGCCATCGGGGATTTTCTTTATTTTCATTATAAGTCTTTTTACAGCAAGCTTTTTTCTGTTCTAAACAGTTATGCAAAATATTTTATTTTTCTACTTAAAATAACAGCAAGGAAAACCAGTAAATGACAATAATAGAACCTGCTAAACCGAATATTAATAAAAAAAACATTCTAAAACATATTGGCTGTCATCAACCAGGCGATTTGTCATACGCCACCCATAAGAAAATGACGAAATGGGAAGATAAATCAACAGAACTTATGATCCCCAGTCTAATATATAAAAAATATAAAATTAAAAATCTCAATGGCGACTTGAAACTGGAAAACAATATTTGGTTTAACAGTAATAAAATTGTCAGGATAATGCTGGACTGTAACGAAATAGTCTGTTTTCTGGCAACTATTGGAAACCGTATTGATAAGAAAATTATAGATCTTACAAGTAAAAGGCGTTCATCAGAAGCATATATACTGGATATAGTCGGTTCTGTTGCTGTGGAAAGTATTGTGAACAACTTCCATGATCGGATAAAAAAGAGAATGCAGGCTGAAGATAAAGATATAACCCTTAGAATGAGTCCTGGGTATTGTGACTGGCCGCTACGGGAGCAGAAAAAGATTTTCAGTCTACTGGATGCAGAAAAAATAGGGGTTGAGCTGAGCGCATCCAGTCTCATGCAGCCCCGCAAAACAATATCTGGAATATTCGGCATTATGCCCCCTTCCGCCGACTGCAAAAAGGCTGCATACAATCCCTGCAGCGACTGCAGAAAAGAGCATTGTATCGCCAGAAGAACAGAATTTATTTATAAAAACACAACATTAGCTACCAGTTAGGAGATTGCGTGAAAGACAGAAGAGGACTGTCCGGCGGACAGTATCAGCCGTTAACAAAAGAAGATATCCTGAAAATCCATAACACCAGTCTCAAGGTTTTCTCGGAGGTGGGCGTGGAAATAAATTATCCTGAAGCACTGGAACTGTTTCGAAATGCTGGCGCGGAGGTGGACGCTTCCAGCCGTGTGGTAAAAATACCAGCCAACATGACAGAAAATCTGATTCCGAAAGCCCCTTCTCGGATAAACCTTTGCGGCCGAGATGAAAATGGGGAACTCGACTGTGAAATCGGCGGCACAAACGTTTATCTTGGAACCGGCGGCACGGCATTAAAAGTTCAGGACCCCGGAAGTAGCGACTCACGCCCTTCCGAGTTGAAGGATATTGCAAACATGGCCCATATGGTTGAGGCCTTGGATAATATTCATTTCTATATGCTCAACGTGTTTCCAAACGATATCGAGATGAAAGATGTCGATGTGAACCGTTTCGGAGCTGCGCTTAACCGGACGCGTAAGCATATTATGGGAGGGGTGTATACGGTGCCGGGCATTAGAAAAGTCATAAAAATGGCTGAAATAATTGCGGGTTCTCCCGAGGAGCTGCGCCGTCGTCCGTTTATCTCCATGGTGGCTTGCATAATAAGCCCATTCAAGCTGGATGAAAGCTATGGGCGGCTGGCCATGGAAGTGGCCCGTCAGGGAATTCCGCTGGTAGTGCCTGCCGAACCCCTGTGCGGAGCTACAGCTCCGATTACACTGGCCGGAAATCTGGTTGTGCAGAATGTTGATACGCTGACAGGTGTGATGCTCACGCAGCTCATAAACCCCGGAACTCCGGTTCTGTACGGCTGTATATCTTCCATTACCGACCTGCGCGATATGAAATACCTTGCGGGTGCAGTTGAAATGGGGCTCATGAATGCTGCCGCAGCCCAGATGGCTCAGTTCTATGACATCCCGATCTATGCAACCGCGGGCATGTCGGATGCGAAGGTAAATGATGTGCAGGCGGGTTATGAATCGGCTATCACCAGCCTGATGGTGGGCCTTGCCGGTGGTAATTTCATCCACGATGCAGCCGGTTTTCTTGAATTCTGCATGACGGCATCCTATGACAAGCTGGTAATTGATAATGAAATCCTCGGAATGGTTATGCGTGCAGTGGAAGGCATTGAGGTAAATGATACAACCCTGGCATTTGACGAAATAAAAAAAACAGGGCCTGGCGGCCATTTTGTTTCCTCCCGCTTTACGCGCCGCCATATGCGCAACGAGCAGTACCAGCCGCAGCTGAGTGACCGTGAAAACCGTAAGCGCTGGCAGGCCGACGGATCACGCGATGCCCACACTCGCGCCACGCAGGTTGCAAAAGAAATTTTACAAGAAGCACCGACGTCCTTTATCCCGGAACCGCAACGGGAAGCTATAAAAAAAGAGATCACCGGCATTCGGCCGTTTATTATGGATTGACCTGAAAGGAAAAATAGTTCCATGCTGATAATTGGAGAAAAAATAAATGGTTCAATTCCATCTGCAAAGCAGATAATTCAAAACTTTGATGAGGATAAACTTCTGGATCTGGCTGAGCGTCAGGCTGAGGCAGGTGCTGATTATATTGATGTGAATGTCGGTACCGGAACGGGGTCACGCGAAGATGAAATACAAGCCATGAAATGGGCGGTGGCTACAATGCAAAAGCAGATTGATAAACCGCTTTGCATCGACAGCTCTGATCCGGCTGTGCTGCAGGCCGGGCTCAGCGTGCTGGATGGACGCCCGTGCATGATTAACTCAACAAATGCCGAAAAAGAACATCTGCAGCAGGTGTTACCGCTTGCACAGGCCTATAACGCACTGCTTATAGCACTCCCCATTGACGAAAACGGGATTCCGGCAACCGTTGAGAATCGTCTGTCTGTCTGTGCAAAGCTTGTTAATGCGTGCGAAAGCCAGGGGATTCCCATTGCCAACATTCTGTTTGACCCGTTGGTGCTGCCGGTCGCCACGGACACACAGCAAGGCAAAATCACGCTTGATACACTTGCCGCAATCAAACGGGCATTTCCTGCAGCAAAAACCGTCATGGGCCTTTCAAATATCTCCTTCGGGCTGCCTAAGCGAAAACGAATCAACCATGCGCTTATGCACATGGCCATATATGCCGGGCTCGATGCTGCTATTGCCGACCCTTCGGATAGGGAATTAATGCAGACGGTGAAGGCTGCCGAGGTGGTGGCCGGACGGGATCGCCACTGCAGGCGCTATACCCGTGCCTTACGCAAAGAACAATAATTATTATAAAAGGAGTTATGCTGGTGGAATACCGTGAAGGAGTTTTAGTAAAACCGTATGAACGTTTAGACCTCGAGCAGGTTAAGTTGCTGGATGAGGCTTCGTTGGCAATCCTGGCTGACCCCGGGTTCTGGTGTCACAATGAACGAGTTGCCGATTTTTTTCGAAAGCACGGCGCAAATGTTCGAGAGGAAACAGAAAAAGGCCGAAGTGTATGGCGTGTTCAGTCGCCTGCCGGCCTGATCCGCGAAGCTGTTTCCCAGGCACCCACCTCGTTTGTCCTGGGCGCCAGAGACCCCGCCAACCGCCTGCTGCTGGATGCCGAAGTTCCGAGAGTATACTTCGGCAGTGGCTCTGAAACCAATGTCTGGATAGAGACGGAGATGGAGGAATTTATCAGCAAAAAAGAACCGTCACGAGTTGTAAAGATACCGGCTTTCCAGGAATTGCGCGGCAGCGCTGACCTGCTGTGCCGGGCGGCTCATATTTGTGAACATCTTGAGCATCTGGATTTTTTCATCAGGCCGGTCAATGTCCAGGATCCGGGCATCAATGCGGACAACCATGACGCAAATAAGTTTTTTGCCAGTTTAAACAACATCACCAAGCACGTCCAGGCAGGGCTCACAAACCTCGATCGGCTTGATGATGTGCTGAGAATGGCTGAGATTATTGCCGGCGGCGCTGAGGCGTTACGTGAAAACCCTATTATTTCTTTTATTGCCTGTGTATTTAAAAGCCCCCTGCAGCTTGTAGCGGACACGGCCGACAAAGTGTTCGCCATCGTTGAAAAGGGGCTGCCTATCGTCATTTCTTCATCTCCCCAAGGAGGGTCCTCTGCTCCCATACAGGAAGCGGGCATGGTGGCGCAGATAAACGCCGAAATCTTAGCCGGTATCACGCTGACGCAGCTGATCCGGCCGGGGGCACCGGTGCTTTACGGCAGCGTTCCCGTGCGTGCCCGCATGGATGACTTGCATGACTATTATGGCTGTCCAGAATTCAACCAGTACAATATTGATTGTGCCCAGCTGGCCCGCTACTACAAAATTCCCTGCTATTCAACGGCCGGTGTTGCCGATGCAAAAGTTCCGGGCATGCAGGCTACATTTGAAAAGCTGCTGACACACCTCTATATGGCGATGAGCGGTGCCCAGTATATCCATTATGCTTTCGGGCTGATGGACCGCACCGGCTCTTTTTGTCCGGTGCAGGCGGTGATCGACAATGAGCATATCGGCAAGATCAAGCATTGCCTCCGTGAGCCGAAGTTGAGCGATACGGACGTGGCGGACGCGCTGCAAACGGTGAAAAAAGTGATGGCCTCAAGCAGCCGCCTGTACACGCGCCATGTTCGCAAGGCAATTCGTTCCGGAGTTGTTTCACAACCGTATCTCTTTGAAAGCAATCACGAAAAAGAAGACCGGGTGCTGGAAAAAGCGCTGGCAGCATTAAACGACTTAGAGATGAAGCCCGCACGGCACCTTGACCTCAGCCTGGTTGATCGCATTTACCATGAGGTGCCGGGAATTTTGCCCGGGCTGAAACAGCATGGTTGAAAGTAATTTTTTTGTAATATGAGAACCAACAAGAGTATATAGACAGGAGATGAGAACATCATGAAAAATGAACTACTTGAAAAAATAATGTTCAATATTATACAGGGGCGCATGGAAGCTGAAGATGAAGGTGTTGACGAGGGTCTTGACGGACAGCCGGCGGTCACGGAACTGATACAGGAAGCCATCGCAAAGGACCTCGACCCACAACAGATCATCACGGAATGTTTGACACCCGCTATGGACGAGGTCGGAAAAAAATTCGAGCAGGGAGAATATCTCATCCCGGATATGCTTGCCGCCGCCGAGTGTGTTGGAACCGCCATGGAAATCATGGGGCCGTCCCTGTTAAAAGCAGGCATTCAAAGCAAAGGGAAGATGGTCCTAGCCACGGTGGCCGGTGACCTGCATGATATCGGCAAAAATATCGTTGCCATTATGCTCAAAGGTGCCGGCTATGAAGTGATTGACCTGGGTACGGATGTATCCCGGGAACGTATTATCACCGAGGTGAAAAACAGCGGCGCCGGCTATTTGGGCCTTTCCGCTCTGCTGACCACAACTATGCGGCAGATGGAAAGCGTGATCAAGGGCCTTGCGGATGAAGGCCTGGGTAACAGTGTCAAAGTCATGATTGGGGGCGCGCCGACGTCAAAAGAATTTGCCGAGCAAATCGGCGCGGATGCCTATTGTGAAGATGCGTTTGAAGCGGTCACCCGTTTAAATGCGTTGACAGCTTAGAAAGGACGTCACCATGGCTGAAAAAACGGCCTATTCGCAGGCGGTCACAACCGGCATGTACGATAAATCAACAGGTTTGCTGGGTAAATATGACAATGTTCGACGGTTCTGGGAGGACCAGATTACGGCCGCGTTTTTGCGCAAATCACTTAACGAGCTTGTGGATCGCAAGAAAAAGAAACTCGAGCGCATCCGCATTCTTGATCTGGGCTGTGGCAGTGGAGATGCTTATGACCTTATTATGGGTATTACCACGAAGGATCCCGGTATCTATGAGTATATCACCGCCGCCATCACGCCTGACATATTACAGGAATATGTCGGCGTTGATATCAACGAAGACCTCCTGCAACAGGCTGAAGCCTATTACGGAGACAACCCCAAAATGCACTTTATTAAAGGGAACCTCAATGGTGCCCTGCCGAACGAGGTGAAAAAGGCAGAACCATTTGACCTCTATTTTACTTCCTATGCGACGCTGGCACATTTTCATGATAAAGACAATGTCGGCCTGATAGCCGACATCTGTCGTCATGCCCCGTCCGGTGCGCTTTTTGTCGGTGACTGGCTTGGCCGCTATTCATATGAATGGCAAAACCTCTGGCACCACCCGGCGGATGCAGAATATTTTATGGATTATCGCATATCTTACATCTATTCGGAAGAGGAGCGCAAAAATGTGGAGGTAAGCTCTTTCCCCCTGCGCATTACAACCCGGGATGAAGTCATGCATGTTATTGACGAGGCCGCCCGGCAGGCAGGCGTCAAAATCAGGCCAGTCACCTTTTATGACCGCTCCATCCTTATTGGTCGGCACCTTGACACCGGTGATTATAATCAGCAGAGAATGAATCTGCGCTATCAGATAAATTCACTTTTTGAGGCTGATGTGCGCACCGACCTGGAGGCAATCAAAACAGACTATATTCCCCGGCCGAAATTTGGTCACCTCAATAATTTTTTTGAAATGTTTTTCATGTCATGCAACGCGCTGATCGACTATACAATCGCACTTTTAAGCGAGTATGATTTTGAAAAAGGTGTGCTCCCGGCCGGCCCTGAAATACAGCCATACTACCCAGAGTCCGTCAAAAAAGCCATGCAGACCATGCGCCGTGTGATCGAGGGGGTTGGATGGGTAAAACATGGAGGTGTGAGGGCTAATGTCATCGAGCCGCAGCTGGCCTATTGCTTACGGGAGCTGGAAATACTGCTGCAGCCGGGCACCGGTGTCGGGCACAGCCTGACCGGTATATTTGAAATAATCAAGTAATTAATCGTTTTAAAATATTTTAGTCAAAAAAAGAGAATTATAAGATGAAATCAAAGAATTTAATAAAAATAATTTCTGACAGAGCCAGAAAAGCCAGTTCACAAATTGCCATTGCGGACACGCTGACAAAAAATCAGGTTCTTTATAATATGGCAGACCTGATTGAAAAATTCAGCAAAGATATTATATCCAAAAATGAACTTGATCTTGAAATTGCCCGTGATAACGGCATTACTGATTCTCTCTATGAACGTCTTGTGTTTGATGAGAGTAAAGTTCTTTGCCAGATTGCTTCTTTGAAAAAAATTGCGGCTCTTCCTGATCCTGTCGGGCAATCTTTTGATCATAAAAAAGTATCTAACGGATTACTGATATCACGCATGAGAGTACCTCTTGGTGTACTTCTGATGATCTATGAAGCCCGTCCCCATGTGACAGTGAATGCCGGGGCTTTTGCTGTTAAATCCGGAAATGCCATTATTTGCAAAGGCGGCTCGGAAGCTCAGAACTGCAATAACCTGCTGGGACAGATGTGGATTGAAGCCCTTAAGTCTGTGGGCTTACCAGCAGAAACAATCCAGGTTGTAAATTTAAAACATCATGAAGTCGATATGCTGTTAACGATGCAGAATGATATTGATCTTGTTATCCCGCGCGGTGGGAAAAAACTGATCCGTTCAGTTGTAGAAAAATCAAAGATTCCGGTCATTAAACATTTTGAAGGGGTCTGTCATGTATACATTGGTAATAGAGCAGATACCTCAAAAGCTTTGCCCATAGTGCTTGATTCAAAACTATTAATGCCGGCAGTATGCAATGCGGGTGAAACTATTCTAATTGATGAAAGCATGAGGGTCTGGCTGCCATTTTTATTAACCAGCCTTTTAAATAACGGTATTGAAGTTCGCGGATGTCCGGTTGTTTGTGCTGAAGCATCTGAAATTATACCTGCGTCAGAAGATGACTGGTCAACTGAGTATCTGGAAAAAACTTATTCTGTAAAGGTTGTCAGCGGAATTGATCCTGCTATTGCTCACATAAATAAATATGGTAGCGGTCATACGGATGTGATTATCACTGAAAACTATTCACATGCCAGGCAATTTGTTAATGAAGTGGATTCTTCCGTGGTACTTGTAAATGCTTCAACCATGTTTTGTGATGGTGAAACTCTTGGTATGGGCGCTGAAATCGGCATATCAACCGATAAATTCCATGCTCGTGGTCCTATGGGCCTTAATGAGCTAACGAGTTATAAGCACGTAATTTATGGCGAAGGACAGACCATGGGAAATTTCCCTGATAAACAAACTGATAATAATTAACAATTATGGGAAAAAATTAAAATTTTAAAATAATAATTTAATACTATGTCAAATATATATCAGAATTTTTTAAAAAAATTTAATAAAGCAACAAAAACAATAAATAGTTCCAAAAGACGCATCGGATCAGAATTAAAATTTCCCCTCGTTAATAAAGATGGAAGCGCTGCTGCTTTAAACAAAGTTCATGCGCTTTGGGTTTATCTTATAGATTCCGGCTGGCAGCCGGTTTTTGATAAAATGACCAATCAAGTGGTTGGTGCAAAAACACAGGGAAAATATAATGAAACCATTGCATCATGTGAAACCGGTTTTTGTAAAACAGAATTTTCTCTGGCACATGTTGGGAATCTTTTTAAGCTTGAAAAAAGTATTGAAAAACTGATTGATCTGCTTCGTCCTTTCTCAGAAAAAGAAGATGTATTTTTCCTGGGTTATGGTATTCAACCGGTAACTCCTCCGAGCAAAGCCCTGCTCATGAAAAAAGGACGTTCAAGTGTATGGGATAAGGTTTTTCCCTCGAATCGTCACATCGCTCCCGAGAACGGAGATGATGTTCACTTGTTTACGGTAAATGCAGCAAGTCATGTTCATGTCAGTGTGACCCCTGACGAGGCTATTCCCGCTGTTAATGTTCTTAACGGATTTTCAGGAGCACAAATTGCTCTGACGGCAAATTCCAACATCTGGAAAGGCGTACCGGATTCTCAGTACAAGTGCGTATCGGAAAAATTCTGGGACTGGTGGATGGAGGATAGTGACCGGGTCGGTGTGCCCGGGAGAGCCTTTGAGAATTTGCGCGATTATATTGATACTGTAGCTGATTTTCAGCCGGTCTTTGTCATGCGCGATGGAAAACCGGTTGTGCTCAAGCGTTATAATTCTTTTAATGAATATTTTAATGATAAAAATGCTACGGGCATCGACATGCATGGCCAGGAAGTCTCTCTCAGGCCTGAAGATACCGACTTTGATCTTCACTGTACCAACTACTGGTATAATGCGCGCATATCCCGCTATTTTACCGTCGAAAACCGGGTTAACGATCAGCAGCCCCCTGAAGATCTAATTATCATTCCGGCGCTGACCCTGGGGCTCATATCCGCCTTAAATGAAAGCTGGGAGGAAATAGCATCCAGTGAATGGGAAATGCTCCGCCTTGCCAGGGATGTGGCCTGCCGAGAAGGGCTTGGTGGGGTTGCCGGAAACATTGGGCTCCGGGAACATGCCAATAAAATGCTGGACTTGGCCCGAATGGGGTTGATACGGCGCGATCTGGGCGAGGAAAAATACTTAGATCCACTTTATGAGCGGCTAAAAAACAATACTTGCCCGGCAGACGAGGCCGCCAAGCTCTTTGAAAACGGCGGCATTGCAAAGCTTGTCAACAGTAGAAAACTATAGAAAGCGTATTGGGTAAACAATGTCTGATTCTTCATATTCTTCCAACCAAACCTTACGGGAACTTCCTGCTGGATTAACAAATAAAGCCGATGCTTTTCCTGTTTTTTTTATAGATACGGCATCGGCAGATCTCACGAAAGCTGAATTCATACAAAAAGCAAATAAAGTTCTGTTTGAGCTATTGTGTCAAACGCATAATGCTGAAATCAATGGACAGACCCTGTTAAAAGTTCACATAGGGGAGCCGAAATGTACTACCCGCATGCGCCCGGAATTCACAAACAGCAGCAACGGCTTTCTGCAATACCGCGGTGCTGGCTCAGTTGTCGCTGGAGATACTACCGTTGCATATTCAGGTCTCAGGGGTCACAGACAGAATCCACAAGATAACGTCACCAATTATTTAAAATTGGCCCAACAGCATGGCTGGTCTGCAAACGGTGCCTCCGGAACCCCTTTTGTTGTCCTTGACCGACCTTGCACCGCCTTGCCGGATCAATATGAGTTCACCGAAGACCAGGCGTGCATTAACATAGACGGTATCCAGCGCTTTAAGGACTTTTTCCCTGCCGGAGGATTTTCAGCAGCAGATTTCATGATTAATCATGCCCATTTAACACTGCATGGTCTGGCAGGCGTCGCGGGATGCCTTAAAAGCATTGCGATGGGCTGCTCGGGTCTTAACGGAAAACTTCGGATGCACCAGTCCCTGTTACCCTTTTTTGATCAATCTTTATGTAAAAACTGCGGATTGTGTATCAAGTATTGTCCGGAGAACGCGCTTGCTGGATCAACTGAATCCACAGAAATATCTGTGGATTCAGCAAGATGTATTGGCTGCGGGGAATGTGTTGCTGTATGTAAAAACAAGGCCGTGAAACTGAAAGGAAAAGAGATTTCAGACTGGACGCTTGGCGAAAAAACACTTCCGGTTCGGATGGCTGATTATGCAATGGGCATTATGAACGGACACTGGGACCGCACGATTCACGTTCTTCACATGTACTCAATAACAGAACTCTGTGACTGCGTAGATGTAAAGCAAAAACCATTTATTAATGACCTTGGATTTCTTATCGGCAAAAACCCCTTTGCGATTGACAAAGCAGCTACCGTGATTTTGTCACGCGAACTGGAACACAAAAAAATAAATATTGATTCAGAAAAGCTGAGCGCTTCCGATACCGTTGCGGAGTATGTGAAAAAAAATTACGGTATAATATCAGATGTGCCTTTATATCCCATTCTGATGTCGAGCAACACCTAACGAAACCTGCAAAATACTAACGGGTCTTTCTAATGATTGTCGGAAGTTTCCTCTTTTTTTTATTAGTGTTTTTGACTATTGGTTTCCTCTCTGCATTTAAAAGCACGGGAAGCACTAAAGACTATCTTCTGGCAAGTTCCAATATAAAACCATGGCTGGCAGGTTTATCCGCCATTGCAACCAGCAATAGCGGTTTCATGTTTGTTGGAATGATTGGCTATACATACTTTCACGGCCTAAGCTCGGTTTGGCTTATGATCGGTTATATTTTTGGTGACTACCTGGCTTCAATTTTTACGCATCAAAAATTAAGAGTCATGACTGAAAAAACGGGCGCATTAAGCTTTGCCGGTGTATTGTCCAAATGGCATCAAACAGACTTTAAAAAATTACGATTTTTAATTGGGGTCATTACCATTTTGTTTTTAGGCTCATATGCTGCTGCCCAGTTTCAGGCGGGCAGCAAAGCCCTGCACGTGTTATTTGGATGGAATTATAACACGGGAGCCGTTTTAGGTGCCGTCATGGTTTTTCTTTATTGCATGGCAGGCGGTATCCGTGCCTCCATTTGGACCGATGTCGCACAATCTTTTGTGATGCTGATTGCCATGTGCGTGCTGTGTGTTAAAGGGATACATACGATAGGAGGATTAGAAGCTCTGTGGCTGAACCTGAAAGCCGTTGGTCCGGATTACATAGCGTTTTTTCCACATGACTTGGATGTCCCAGGGATACCCGGTTACATTCTCTTTGTGACGGGTTGGGTTTTTGGTGGTATCGGCATTATTGGGCAGCCACATATCCTGGTTCGGTTTATGATAGTTGATACGCCCGGAAACGTGAACAAAGCACGTGCTTATTACTATACCTGGTATATTGTTTTTTTCTGTCTTACCGTCATCGCCGGTCTCGTTGCTCGAATTTTACTGCCGGCAACCGAAACGTTTGATCCCGAACTCGCGCTTCCAATACTTGCAACTCAAATGCTTCCCCCAATTTTTATAGGATTGGTCCTGGCCGGACTGTTTGCCGCCACAATGTCGACAGCTGATTCACAGATCCTGAGCTGCACTGCTGCAGTTACCCGAGATCTTTTTCCTAATAAAAAAGAAAATATGTTTTTTACAAAAATGTCTACACTCGCAGTGACTCTGGTTGCCCTTGTAATTTCAATTTGTAGTATGAAAAGTGTATTTGTGCTTGCAGTCATCGCTTGGTCGGCACTTGGCTCAGCATTCGGGCCGTTACTATTTTTATATACTTTCAATAAGAAAATAAGTGAACGTACCGCTATTGTAATGATGGTGGGGGGATTAACAACTTCGCTTCTCTGGAGATATTTTGGATTAAGTCAACAACTGTTGGAACTTGCTCCTGGGATAGTTATGGGCTTTGCCATATACACTCTAAGCAACTGTTTTCCAAAAAAATAAATTCTCAATAAGACATACAGTATGAATGTTAAAAATGTAAGATTAATTAAAAAAGAATTATACAAAGACGTTGAGGCAACAAACTTAGACTCCTTTGGCCTAAAAAATAACAGTTTAACGTAACTATTTGAATCTTCGAGGTAAAACATTCCCTTGCTTCGTTGGTTGTTTTCCGTTGTTCCTTATCCAAGATTTTTCTCCTTCTCAACTTTTACATATTCACCAACCTTAAACCGCTTACGTTCCTTTAACGGCACTTCGACATGAAGCCTTTCTCTTGCAAACTTTGATATCTGCCGAATAAAGAAATCTTCATCCTTGTATGATTTCTTTGGAAGGCTTTATTTCAAGTTAACCAGAAGTACCTTTGAATCATTTCTATAGAGTTCCGAGTCAAGGTAATTGGCACCCATTAAAAGGTCAATGTCAATAAAAAACACCTCTCCTATTACAAAAATCCTTATTTTGTTTGCATTATTCCCATCATGATGAACCTGCCGCTTTTGTTTTGCACCTGTTGTTTCATTTTTTTATTAGTACGAAGTTTCTGCTTCGCACCAGGCACCCATCAGGATCAAGACTATCAGAATTTAACTGTCTGTAGCCCCTGGCCCCGGGGTTTTTCGACAGTTTCACTGGTATCCTTAACAATTTAGAGGTGGTTAAAAGTCAACATAAGCGATAAGACCTTGAATTGTTACATTTCTGGAAAATGCCTGATACTTTTAGTTATATGGAAAGGAGATATGTTTGATTTTTTTGGCTATTGATCCAGCACATGGGTCTTCATGAATCCGGCAAGGGCTGCTTCCTGCAGCTCTGAGGTTCCGCTGAACTGAATACCCACCAAATAAGCTTTATCCCCGTCACCGCTGTCAGGTGCTTTACCTGTCCAGCAGACAATTCCCTGTAAAAGAATTGCAGGCTCATCGTCGTTCAGGGAAAGAATTATTATTTCAATCCGGGAATGGGGGCGATGGGGATCTCTGGCGGAAATCATAATGCCGCCGCTGCTGATATTTATAGATGCCGCCTTGTAAAATTCGTCGTCTTTTGAGGCTCGGAAATGGATCGCGTAATTGGGGTTTTCCGGAAGGGGATGCCTTGGATGTTCTCGCATTTCAGCTACGGTTTGTTCGTGTGTCAAAATAGTTCCCCTTAATTAATGCTGAAATTTAATAAGCATTTACTATATACCTTTTTATTAAACATATTTCAAGGCAGTAGTTGTGGTGAAAAGTGCCTAAAGTACTTAAAGGTCAAAGAAATCTTAGCTGCTGTGAAAGGTTAGGGTGATCCTTACTTCATTGGGCGCGGTTTCGTCTCCTCCAAAATACGGGTAGGATAGATATTTTCGGCTGGATGTGAATATCCCGTTTCTTTCAATAAAATGGCTTATTCCTTCAAAGATGAATTCATATCTGTCTTCGTGTGCAATAATCGCTGCAGAATAGGTCGTGTCGATATCTGCTGTTCCAAGAAGAAGGCTTTTTCGGGTGCCGTCAGTGTATGCATATCCGTGGATCTGCAGGGAATCATTATACCAGCGCCATCCAAACCGGGCTGAGTGTCGGTGAATGTTCACCGGAGACTTTTCCGCAAATCCAAACAGCTTGTTAATGTCCCCCTGGTTTGAATTTCCAAGATCATATTCAGAACTTTCATCAAAACTGAAACTAAAATCAGTGCGGTTATCCGAAATATAGGTGAGGAATCTGCCGGTGGCGTAGTGGGCACCTTCAGGAATGGTAAAAACTATTTCCTCGTCAAAGGGATACATCATCCTACAGGAAAAAAGAAGCACGGCAGAGAACAGGAGAAGGATTGCTGACCTTGAAAATTTTTCAGGTCTCATGTTTATTCTTCTTCAAAGGTATCACTAAAGTCTTCATAAACGGCTTCGATGGGTATTGCAAAACCAAGGCCCTCTGTGTCAAGAATGATCATAGTGTTCACACCGATGACTTTTCCTTTATCACTGATCAGCGGACCGCCGCTGTTTCCAGGGTTGATCGGGGCATCCACCTGAATAAACTTATTGTCTCTGATGACGCGTCTTCCGGAAATGATACCCGAAGTAACCGTGTGTCTCAGGCCTGAAGGGCTGCCTATTGTATAAACCTGTGTTCCCAGGGGAAAGACATTGCTGTCTGCTGAAGCAAGTCTTTCGCAATCGGTACAATCTGATTCCAGGATGGCCAGGTCATTGTCTTCGCTGAGTTCCATGACCCTGCCGGAATATTTTGTGCCGTCAAAAAGGGTTATTTCAAGGTCTGTTCCGGAGTATGAATTCAGCCTGATATTATCCAGCTGTGTTTCCATCTCATCCTGTTTTATTTTAGCATTTTCAAGCTGTTCTTCTCTGGTTTTCAGTGATTTTTCAACCCGGCTGCGCACCTCTGCGTCAGGAATCCTTTCAAGCTTCTCTGTCTGTCTTTCAATATACTTCTCTGTATTATCGATCATGGTGGAGAATCTGCTGATCTCATTTATGATTCTGGTTTCCAGGTTTTCGGGCAGTTCCACCACATGACGGTTGGTAATGATGCGGCAGTCCTCATCAATAAAAAATCCCGAGCCGTATCCCCAGGAAGTTTTGATGAAGACAGTTGAGACTGCAGCTCTTTCAATGTCAGACATGGATTCATATGGGCTGGGTTCGGTGTCCCAGGTGCTGTTGTCAAGGGCATTGTTGTCTGAGAGGCTGATAGCGTTTTGCTTTAAGACGTCTTTTTTGCTGAGAATTTTTCTTGTCGAAGATGCCAGAACGGTAGCGAGCACAATAACGACAATAGAAAATATCAATATTCGTGAATAGGATTTTGTCTCGTAATCAGAATAAGAAGGCTGTCCCGCAGTGGTTTTGGTTTTTATCTCATTTTGACGTTTGATGTATTTTTCAAAAATAATCCCGCAGGATTCACATTCAAACTTATTTTCCTGCTCATGGCCGCATTTTGGACATTTCATATGTGCTTTTTCCTGTCTAAACAATTAAGAAGGATAACCTTTAATTGCCAGTTTTTAGCTTTATTGTCACGGAAAAAATTTAACGGCAGTTAATGGCTATTAGATAATAGTTGTAAGCAGTTTATTATGGGCTGGATTTTGCATTTAATTAATCTATATTAAAGTTATTTCGAAATTCTTATTGAAGTATCCAGTATCCAGTATCCAGTATCCAGAACCCATTGAATTAATTACAAGATTAAACCACGGCTTTTAGCCGTGCGACCCGAAAAGCTTTTAGCGTTTCGGGGATTAGATTAATTGTTTTAAAGAAATATTTGTCTTACTTTCTTTGCTTGCTCCAAAGAAAGTAACAAAGAAAAGGCACCCTATGGCCGGTCCCGTAAAACGGGATTCCTTTGTTATAAATTTTTTTGCGGTCGGCGCCACAAACTCGTCCCGTTTATCGGGACTCAGACATGCGTCGCCTTAGATCCACAAAAATACTTATAACTGCAGCTCGGCCAAAATGGGGTCCCGGTTTTTCTACGGTCCCCTATGGGGACCAACATAAGGCCACGGCTTTTAGCCGTGGATAATTACTTTAATAAATTTATTCTAAACTCCGGATTCCCCATTCCGCAATTGATTGTCTCAGCTTTTTCTACTTGACGGTGCCATAAGAAATCGTTACATCAAAGAAAGAGTTATTCTTTTTTTATCAACCTATAAATCAGGAATTAATCTAAAGGAGGTCTTATTATGAATCGCAGAAAATTTTTACAGGATATCGGCCTGTGGTCTGCAGGGCTACTTTTATCTCCTCCGATTTTCAATATTACCCCGGGTCTTTTTGCATCAACAAAAAAAACAAAGCTTGTGACGGCTCAAGGGATGAACTATGACTCTCTGGTTAAAGAACTGCTTGAACCGCTTGGCGGTCTTCCCACCTTTGTAAAACCGGGAAAAAGTGTGGTGATCAAACCAAATATGGGCTGGGACCGAAATCCGGATCAGGCAGCCAACACCCATCCCCTGATTGTTAAAGCCCTGGTAAACCTCGCTCTTGAGGCAGGTGCTTCAAAGGTGATGGTGTTTGACCGGCCCTGCAATGAGGAACGGAGATGTCATTTTAACAGCGGGATCCGTCCGGAGCTTGAAAAAATAAAAGATAAACGTTTAAAATGTGCTTATATTGATAATCGAAAATTTATACCCGTAGCCATTAAACGCGGGCAATCGCTCAGCGAATGGTCTTTTTATAAGGATGCTCTTGAAGCGGACTGTTATATAAATGTTCCGGTTGCAAAACATCATTCCCTGGCCAGGCTTACCCTGGGGCTTAAAAATGTGATGGGGGTGATCGGTGGCAGAAGAGGTGAGATCCATCGAAACATAGGGCAAAACCTTGCTGACCTTAATACGGTGATTAAGCCTGCGCTTACGATTATTGATGCAACCCGGATTCTGCTTCGAAACGGGCCTTCAGGAGGAGACTTAAAAGATGTGAAAAAGATGGATACCCTTATTGCCTCTTCTGATATCGTTGCTGCTGATGCCTATGCAACGACGTTGTTTAACTTGAAACCGGAACAGATTGATTCGACTGCGGCGGCCTACAGGTCTGGGCTGGGTGAAATGGATATTTCAAAAATGGACGTTATAAAGGTTTAGTAAAACCTTTTAAACAATGTCCCGGTTAAACTAGGAGCTATGATTTTCAACTGAGTTACCTGGAAAGATTTGGAGGATATTTTATAAAATCGTCTTTATCATTTTCTTTGTTCGCCCCAAAGAAAACGATGCAAAAGAAAAGGCGCCCGTTTGACCGGTCCTGTAAAACAGGATACCTTTATTTTAGACTTTTTTGAGGTCAGCGTCACAAACTCGTCCCGATTTGTCGGGATTCAAACATGTGCCGCCTAAATCCTCAAAAAAGTCTAAAACTTCAGCACGGTCAAAATGGGTTTTTATATTACATGGTCCCCAAAGGGAACCATCTTAAGTTTGTGCCTTTCTCTGTAAAATGGAATCTGCCTCAGGTGCGGATAATTGTTAATGTAATCAAAATAAAAAATATCAAAAATGAGTATAAAACCAACCTATTCAAAAAAGCATTTGCTGCGTTTATTTTGTCAGATCATCTGTCTGGTTATTTTTTTAATTCTTTTCAGATTAACTGATTACCGGGGAACAGATGAAATCGGCTGGGCTGTTAATGTGCTTTTTAGAACGGATCCTCTGTTAGCACTGACTGCGATGCTTGCGGCAAAAGAATTTATCGTTCTTTTTATCCCGGCGTTGATCCTTGTTGTGCTTACCCTGATTTTCGGCCGTTTTTTTTGCGGATGGATATGTCCTCTTGGAACCCTGCTGGATTTTTTGGGTAAATATGTCAGCTGTTCAAACAAAAAAATTGTAGGTGTCAGATATGTAAAATATATTCTTTTAACGGTGATCATCGTGAGCGCTGTTTTTGGTTTGCAGCTGTCCGGTTTTTTAGATCCGTTCTCTATCCTGGTGAGGGGGCTTGTTTTTTCGGTTGATCCTGTTTTTAATTATGTTATCTGTCTGATCTTTGATTCTATTTATCTTCACGGACCCGAAGCGCTGTCAAATATCACCGAACCGCTCTACAGTACTTTAAAACAGACGCTTCTTCCCTTCAACCAGTCTTTTTTTGCGCTTTCTTTTCTCTGTTTTATGATGCTGCTTGTTATTTTTTTGCTGGAAAAGATAACAAGGCGTTTCTGGTGCCGAAATCTGTGCCCTCTGGGAGGAATGCTGGCCCTGTTGTCTATTGGCGCTTTTCTGAGAAGGATTCCTGAGAAGACCTGTAAAGACTGCAGTGACTGTGCCAAAATATGTCCCATGGATGCATTTGGAAATGACGGCTGTCTGAAAAATGAAGAATGCACCCTGTGTCTTGACTGTATAGATAACTGTCCTTCAAAGATAAGTTCTTTTAAACTGGGAAAGCCCAGAAAAAAGGTTCTTTTTGACCTGAATAAGCGGTTTTTCATCAAGTGGGGTATGGCCGGGATAGTTATACCGTTTGTTTCACGGGTGAGTATTGCACAAAAGATCGAAAGACCTTTTTTGCTTCGGCCGCCGGGAGTGAATGATGAGCTGGAATTTCTTTCAAAATGCGTCAGATGCGGTGAGTGCATGAAGGTCTGTGTCAAAAATGCACTTCAGCCGGCTTTAATGGAAAGCGGATTCGAAGGGATGTTCACGCCCCGCCTTGTTCCCCGGCTCGGGTACTGCGAGTTTAACTGCACCCTTTGCGGTCAGGTCTGCCCAAGCGGTGCCATAAAAAGGCTGGACATGAAGCAGAAACAAAGCTTTGTGATCGGCCTGGCTGTGTTTGATAAAGACCGCTGTCTTCCATTTGCAAAAGATGAAAGCTGTATTGTGTGTGAAGAACACTGCCCCACCTATGATAAGGCCATTAAGTTTAAAAGTGTTAAGCTTAAAGATAAAAAAGGCAGTGAAATTATTATAAAGCAGCCCTATGTCATAGACAGCTTATGTATCGGCTGCGGAATCTGTGAAAATGTCTGTCCTTTAGATGGTGATTCAGCAATCAGGGTTATGAGCTAAACTCGTTGAAACGTTGGTACGTGTATTTGTTAAAACGAGAATTCGTTAACTGGTAGATTAATTAAATGGATCCCGCATCCCCGCCTGTTGCGGGACAGGCAAGTGCAGGGATGACATTTTTTTCTTATGTCTTTTAGAATCTAGTATCCAGCATCAAGCTTTTGACTTACTAATTGACAGTTACTATCTCAGGTTCAAAGTTCTTTAATTTTACAAGAAACGCTCCATAATAACCTTCGGAGAGCAATCCGAGCAAGTAGAGTTTATTATACACAGGCAGAGATAGAATTATAGTCATATATCTTGGATGAAAAATAGAGACTGTGTTCATAAATGTAATTAACCGATCAGACTGTATTGTGAATGAGACCAGCTTTGAAGAGCCGGTTGCTCTAGAAATTGTATTCGGTTCAATTGTAAACTCATTGTTACTGCACGCATCGCCTGTTCCGTTATTGTCTGAATCTGTTTGGTCAGTATTAAAAGAAAACGGGCAGTTGTCATCGCACCCTACTATGTTTCCGCTGGTACATGGATTGTCATTTTCTGAATCGCTAAGGTCACCGTCATCAAAAACTCCATCAAAGTCAGAATCAATTGGTGGTATATTGCCATAAATTTTAGCGTATCCAGCGAAACCGTTAATTCTTAGAAAAAATTCCAGTAAATAGGGAGAATATATTGGCAGATGTATGTTGTCATATATTGACAAGGCACCTTTGAGATTCACATTGTGTAAACCACTAAGGTCTGTCAATGATACATTCCTTCTGATTATAAGGCTTCCTTCAATTGTAAGGTTTTGGGGTCCGTTCAGGTCTGTTAATTTACTGTTTTCACTTATCCAAAGGTATCCTCCGATCGAAGTAAGATTTTGGAGTCCGTTCAGAGATATTAAAGCATCATTGTGAGAGTTCTCCAGGTTCCAACCAATTGATGCGAGATTTTGAAGTCCGTTTAGATCTGTTAAGTTACTGTTACTTTTGATATAAAGGTTTCTACCAATTGAAGTAATATTTTGCAGCCCGTTCAGAGAGGGGAGGGTATTATTTGCGATGATCAAAAGGCTTTTACCAATTGAAGTAATATTGTGGAGTCCGTTAAGGGATGTTAAAGTGTTGTTACTAAAGATTTTCAAGTCTTCTCCAATTGAGGTGATGTATTGGAGCTCTTCTAGTGAACTTAAGGAGTCATTGTAGGAGATGGTTAAGCTTTTACCAATTGAAGTAATATTGTGGAGTCCGTTAAGGGATGTTAAATCACTTAAGCCTAGGCTACCCCCAATTGAAGTAATCTTTTGAAGTTCATCAAGGGATATTAAGGCATTGTTATTAAAGATTTTCAAGTCTTCTCCAATTGAAGAAATGTTTTGCAGCCCGTTTAGATTTGTTAATATTCTGTTATTCCCTATGTTAAGACTTCCATTAATTGAAGTAAGATTTTGCAGGCTGCTTAGGTCAGTTAATGCATCGTTATTGTAGATTTCCAAGTTGTTTCCAATTGAAGTAATATTTTGCAGGCCGTTTAGGTCAGTTAATACCTCGTTCCTGTTGATTTCCAAGCTACCCCCAATTGAAGCAAGATTATGTAGCCCGTTTAGATTTGTTAACATTATGTTATCCTTTATGATAAGACCTCCCTTAACTGAAGTAATATTGTGGAGTCCATTAAGGGATGTAAGGAAGTAGTTGTTCCATGTGATTTCTAGATTTCCCCCAATTGAAGTAATGTTTTGGAGACCATTCAAGTCAGATAGTGAAAGACTATAAATGAGAAGATTTCCAGAAATACAGGTATACCCTTCAAGAGCAGCAATGCCGCCCCAATCATAAATATAAACGTCATGTTGGGGGGCGCAGTTGTCAAGGCTTCTGCTGACTTGTTCTTCAGCCAAAGCATTACCAGTTAGGATAAAAGTTGCTATGAGAAAAACTGTTGCGGAAATTCGCGGTATGGTATTTTTTTTCATAATAGAATCTCCCTCAATGTGGTTTTATGATCTGTTTTAAAATTTCCTAATGGTATTTGGTATGCGAGGGAGAGAGTTGAGTTATAACTGAAAGTTGTGTTTGAGAGAAAAGGTGGTGTATCCTTTCCGGGTGGTAACCATCGAATTATCACCCAAGGAAAAAACCTTAAAGGAAAGGAAACACCGTGAAACACGATAACGTAAT
>Ga0207996_1001047_pt1 | contig 20978 bp, 16 predicted proteins | sample AntAceMetag02UKG_FD_184773 | JGI IMG/M metagenome (GOLD analysis project Ga0207996, IMG submission 184773) | Saline lake microbial communities from Ace Lake, Antarctica - Antarctic Ace Lake Metagenome 02UKG (SPAdes) (version 2) | ecosystem: Environmental > Aquatic > Non-marine Saline and...
CGTTGTGAATATCGCCTGAGAACGGCTTTTCACTTATCCACTCGGGACTGTTTCGTATTCGCTCGCAGAAGCCCGCAGCCCAACAGCCAGCTCATTGGCGAGATCTGCCTTTTGGCGGCCCCGCCATACTATGGAAACCGGCCCATGCGACAGTCGGTCGTTCCGACCTGTAGAGCCCCGGGCGTGCGGGATACAAAAACACCCCGCGCATCCGTAGATGGGCGGGGGCATGCAGCTCGGGGCCGGCAAAAACTTACTTGGCGGCGGCTTTACGCAGGAAAGCGGCCGCGCGGTTCTTTTTCCGGATGGCCGTATTCTTGCAGATGATGCCGTGCTTGACACCTTTATCCAGCGCGGAGCAGAAGGCCTGATAGGCTTTCTGGGTCGTGGGCTCGGACGGGGTTTCGCCGCCCGCAATCACCTGCTTGCGCAGCGTACGGATCGTCGACTTGGTCTTCATGTTGCGCAGACGGGCCTTCTCGGACGTCTTGACGCGCTTAATCGCACTCTTAATATTCGGCATGGTCTCTCCTCGTTCCAATTCAAAAAGTTGGGTCAGTGTAGCCAGCGAGCGGGGGAAGTCAACGGTTTTTGCGGAAGAAAGGTGATTCTTAGGGTTGCATCAAAGGCCCGGGGCTGGCATATTTCGCGTTCTAGCGTTATGGAGTCTGGTCGATACGAAGGAGCTAACGATGTCTGAATTGAATTATGGGTTGTCGGAAATGGCGATGGAAATCCGCAGCATGGTGCGAGAATTTGCCGAGACGCGGGTGAAACCCGTTCGGGCCGAACTGGATGAAACCGGGAAGTTCCCCACAGAAATCCTGAAGGAACTGGGCAAAATGGATCTGATGGGGCTGTATATCCCCCCCGAGTATGGTGGAACCTTTGAAGGCGACAGCATGCCAAACCTGATCGCGGTGGAAGAACTCAGCCGGGTCTGCATTGGCGTGTCGGTCTCGTTTGCGGCGAATGGTCTAGGGGCCGACCCGATCCTGATCGGCGGCAGCGATGAGCAGAAGAAGAAATATTTGTCCCCGCTGGCCTCCGGCGAAAAAATGGCGGCCTATGCGCTGACCGAGCCCAACGCGGGTTCGGATGCAGCAGGGATCCGGACGACTGCGGTGAAGAAGGGCGACAAGTATGTCCTTAACGGCACCAAACAGTGGATCACGAACGGTGGCGAAGCCGATATCTACACCGTGTTTGCGGTGACCGACAAGAAACGAGGCTCGCGCGGCGTGAGTTGCTTCATTGTGGAGAAAGACACTCCGGGCTTCACCTTCGGCAAGAAGGAAGACAAGCTGGGAATCCGGGCGAGCGCCACCCGCGAACTCATTTTTGAGGATTGCGAAGTGCCCGCTGAGAATCTGATCGGCCGAGAGGGTACGGGCTTCATCTGGGCGATGAAGACCTTTGATGTGTCGCGTCCGGGTATTGCCGCCCAGGCCGTGGGCCTGGCGCAGGGGGCCTTGGACGAGTCGGTGATGTATGCGAAGGTGCGCGAGCAGTTCGGCAAGCCGATCATCGCGAATCAGGGGCTGAGCTGGATGCTTGCGGATATGGCCACCAAGGTGGAGACCGCCCGCGCGCTGACCTATGCGACCGTGCAGTCCATCGACCGCGGCGTGAAGGACTATTCGAAGTTCTCGGCGATGTGCAAAGTGTATGCCTCGGATGTCGCGATGCAGGTGACCACGGATGCCGTTCAGGTGCTCGGTGGCTATGGCTATATGAAGGAATACCCCGTTGAGAAGATGATGCGCGATGCGAAGATTCTTCAGATTTACGAGGGCACGAACCAAATCCAGCGCGAGATCATCGGGCTGGCTCTGAACAAGGAATATGCGGCGTTTGGGAAGTAATTCGCTGGCGGTCTGGTTCATTCACGGTTGAGCCGGGGCTTGCGCCCCGGTCTTTTTAAGGAGAAAACGATGCATATTGTGGTTTGCGTCAAGCAGGTCCCGAACACCACTCAGGTAAGAATTAATCCTGAGACCAATACGCTGGTGCGCGACGGGGTGGAATCCATCATGAATCCGTTCGATGAGAATGCACTGGAAATGGCGCTGCTCCTCAAAGAGAAGCACGAAGGCAGCACCATTACGGTGCTGACGATGGGGCCGCCCCAGGCCGAGGCCATCCTGAAGGAAGCTGTCGGGCGGGGTGCTGACTCTGTGGTGTTGCTGTGTGATCGCGCGTTTGCGGGTTCGGATACGTGGGCGACAAGCTATGCATTGAGTACGGCCATCGCCAAACTGGAGAAGGCGGACCTCTTGCTGTTCGGCAAGCAGGCCATTGATGGCGATACCGCTCAGGTGGGTCCTGGTGTGGCGGACTGGATGGGCCTTCCGTGTATTGCCTATGCCCGCAGCATTGAAATCGCCGATGGGAAAGCGGTCGTGGAGCGGGCCTTTGAAGACGGCTATGAAAAACTGGAAGTCTCCCTGCCTTGCGCCTTGACGGTGCTGAAAGAGGCCAATGTGCCCCGGATGGCCTCCCTGCGTGGGAAAATGGCTGCCCGGAAGCTGGAAATTGTACCGATGACAGCAGAAGACTCCGGGGCGGATCCCGAGAAACTGGGCCTGAACGCTTCTCCGACGCGAGTGGTGAAGATTTTCTCGCCGCCGCCGAAAACGGGCGGTGTACTTTGGCAGGATGAAGAGCCTGCCGAGATGGCACAAAAACTGGTGGACCTGCTCAAAGAGCGCAAATTGATCTAGGAGGCGGCGGTTATGGGCTTGAAAGTTGATTTAGAATTGTGCACCGGTTGCGGTGCCTGTGTGTCCGTCTGTCCGTTCTGTGCTCTGGTGCAGCGGGAGGATGGAAAAGTGGAAGTGAACGAGGCCTGTACGGCCTGCGGCGCTTGCTTGGAGATCTGCCCCGTGGAAGCCCTTTCCATGGAAGTGGTGGAGAAAAAGGTGGATACCGCCGTTCTGGACGCCTTCAGGGGGGTCTGGGTGTTTGCCGAGCAGCGCCGAGGAAAGCTCCAGGAAGTGGCCTTTGAGCTGCTGGGAGAGGGCCGTGTGCTCGCCGAGCAGCTGGGCGTTGAATTATGTGCTGTTTTGTTGGGTTCTGAGATTCAGGATTGCGCGGTCACCCTGTTTGAACACGGTGCGGATAAAGTCTATATGGTGGATCATCCCGCCCTGAAGGACTATACAGCCGAACCCTATTCTGAAGCGATGAGTGCCTTGATCCGGAAATATAAGCCGGAAGTGGTGCTGGCAGGTGCGACCAGCATGGGCCGCGGTTTTATCGCCAGCGTTGCGATTCAAGTGAGTGCCGGCCTGACCGCGGATTGCACAGAACTGGGCGTGGATACCGAAAAGCGTCTGCTGTTGCAGACCCGCCCGGCTTTCGGCGGTAACATTATGGCCTGCATTATCTGTCCGGATCACCGTCCGCAGATGGCGACGGTCCGTCCGAAAGTCTTCAATCATCCCGTTCCTGTGGCGGGGCGCACAGGGGAATTGATCCAGGAAACGGTTGAAATCAAGGATCCCGTGGTGCGGCTTCTGGAAACCGTCAATGCGATGCAGGATGAAGTGAATGTGGCTGGTGCAGAGTTTATTGTGACCGGCGGCCGCGGTCTGGGCGGTCCGGAAAACTTCAAGTTGCTGCATGACCTGGCGGAAGCGCTGGGCGGCGCCGCGGTGGGGGCAAGCCGCGCCGCGGTGGATGCCGGATGGATTTCGAGTTTTCACCAGGTGGGGCAGACCGGAAAAACGGTCCGTCCTAAAGTCTATATCGCCTGCGGCGTGTCCGGGCAGATTCAGCATCTGGTCGGCATGAACAGCAGTGACACGATTATTGCAATCAACAAGGACCCGGATGCGCCCATTTTCGGGGTGGCCGATATCGGAATTGTCGGGGATTTATTCCATGTGATTCCCGATCTGATTAAATCCCTAAAAAAATAGGCCTTTATGGCGGAACATTAGGGGTTCATTTTACTTGCCACTGTGGATGTCCCATGGCAGAATGTGCCTCCAGTATATTGGATAGAAGAAAAACTTCCGAAAAGGGAGAGGTTTGATGATGCGTACAGTAAGTGGAATCCTGATGGGGTTGGTGTTGATGGTTAGCCTGACGGGCTGCTTTTCAGTTAATGTGGATAGATTACAGTTGGGCATGGAGCCGGAAGCGGTTCAGGAAGCTATAGGTAAGCCTCACACCATCCGTGCCGCCAAGGTCTATCCTGGGAATGATGAATGGGCTGAGGTATGGGAATACCTGCCGCCTCTTTTCACCTTGAATCCCAGGACCTATTGGGTTCATTTCGAGAATGGCAAAGTGGTGCAGTGGGGTGAGCCGGGCGATTTCTCCGGATCCAAGGCTTCTGCGGTCAAAGAATACAACCCGAACAAAAGTGCTCGATAAGGCTCAAGCGGCCTTTCCGGACCCTTGTTTCTCGAATTGAGACGTGTTCGGGAGGCGGGCTTTTTTGCCATGCGTGATTTATCTCAGACAAACGGGTGTAACCTGTCCCTGACTAGGCGGAAGCGATTCATTCCCTTGGGCGGGGCGTTTCGTTGGCTCTGGGTCTGTGCGCTTGCAGGGGGGCTTTCTACGACTTCAGCTCTGGCTCAAACCCTGCGCTTGGGACCGATGGATATTTCCATAATGGGGACGCTTGAGCTCAACTACAGTTCAAACGTGGATCAGGTCTATCCGGAAGAAGAGAATCCGAACCTTCAGAAAGATGATTTTTATCTGGTGCCGGGCCTGAGGTTCACTACACAGCCGATTCCCTTTTTCCGTAATAGCACACTCAGTTTGTCAGGGGGGATTGGCTATCAGAATTATGTGGAGCGGAGCGATTTAGACACAGAACTCTATAACCTTCAGATGATTTTCAACACGGTCCTTCCGCGAATGACCCTCGGCGGCTCGGTTGGCACAGATTATTCGATTGATAATTCGGCAGACGCATATGTGCCGGGTGGGATAACCCGGGATCCGACGCTGACCCAAAATGCCAATCTCGTTGGCAGCTGGTCCATGCGGAAGCTGAGACTGGAAGCTCATGGTGGCTATACGATGGAGCGCCATGATTATGCGGAATACCAGAGCGGGGACAACGACGAGGCTAGCATTTTTGCCGGGATCTATCTGGATCTCTTCACCTGGGGCAGTCTTTACTATTCTTGGGAGAGGGTCGACACATCCTATGTGCAGACGGGCGTTGAGGATGTCGAGATCACGAGAGAAATGGGTCTTACCGGGGCGATTCCTCTCAATATTCTTCGGCGGCCCAAAATTACATACTCCCTTGGATTTGAGTACAAGGATGAAGAAGCAGACAATCCAGAAGCCCTGGATGGAACATGGGAGCCCAAGCACACCATTCGTGCTGAAGATTCATTTCAATTGAGCAAGGCGATTACGCTCTCAGGATATGTTCAGTGGGAAAACGAGGTGTACGTTAATGATGTCGGATTTACCTATGCCTTGCTTCTGGAACAGCTGCTGGGGCAGCGTGCCAGACACTCTTTGAGCTTTGAACAAGAGCCTCGGCCCACCTTGGGCTCCACGACAGATACAGAGACCACCACCTATGCCTATAATTTCAACATTAAAGATCTATTTATTTATAATCTAAGCATGGGATTTATGGCTTCCCATGAAGAGAGCACGCCCTTGACAGGGGCGGGTGCCTTGACGGAAATAACAAAGAAACTGGCGCTGAATCTGGCTCATAACCGGCAGATTTCGCGTCAACTGTCACGAATCATTTCCTGTGGTTATACATGGGAGACATCTAATTTCCACGAGGATGGTGCTAAGCAGGAGCTGCTAATCACCTACGGTTTGAATTACGACTTCTGATTCGCCTTTCACAATCCAGTGTGAAAACTGAAAATCCGCCATTGTCCCGGCGGGGTTTTTCGTGTAGATTATCCACCATGAATGTCTCTAAATTGCAACGGGTGGCCTGGAGTCGGGTCTTGCTTCAAATATGGCTTGGAATGGGGCTCCTCTGGGGGGTGTCTGTGGCCCAGGCTCAGACCTCCTCCTCGACTTCGGCGCGCAGAATTCTCGCGGGCGATCGTTTGAATATTTCGGTGAGGGAACAGCCCGACATGACCAAAGTCTATGCCGTTGCCGGAGACGGCTCGATTGATTTTGCGTTTGCCGGAAGAGTGGTGATCGCCGAACTGACCTCGGATGAAGCAATTCGCAAGCTGGAAACGGTGCTGGAAAGCCGATACTTCAAAGAGGCCAATGTCTCAATCTCAATCGCTAATTTTGTGGAAGGCGATGTGCTGCTCACCGGGGCGGTCCGCAACCCTGGAAATTTACCTTTTCGCGGGGATTCGATTCTGACGCTCATGGAGGCCATCTCCCGGAGTGGGGGGCTGGCAGAGAATGCGGCGGGGGACCGCGTCCGGATTCTGCGCTGGGTGCCGGGAGGCAGCATGGAGCGTCAGAGCATCGAAGTGAATGTCCGCAAGATGCTGGATACGATGGATTTTTCTGCCGACCAGTACCTCCGTTCCCGCGACATGATCGTAGTGCCTTCCCGAGGCGAGGAGAATGGCCGCAATGAATTTCTGGCTCTGGGCGAGGTGAAGGTTCCCGGTTTCCATCCCTACTCAGCCAATCTGGATGTCATTAAAGCGGTCACGCGGGTCGGGGGACTCGGTGAATTTGCGGACTGGTCCAGTGCCCGGATCCTGCGACCACGGCCCAATGGCGAATACGCATTGATTCCATTGGATCTGGGCCGCCTGTTCGGCGCCGCGGATATGAGCATGAATCTGCCCCTGCAGGCGGGCGATATTTTCTTTGTCCCCTCTATCCGGAATTTGGTCCGGGCTCAGATATATTTGCTGGGCGAGGTGCTTCAGCCGGGGTCGGTGGCGCTCAGCCCCGGACCGAATGCGACCGTAGCCCGGTTGATTCTGGATCGGGGCGGCATTACTGAATTTGCGAATGCAGGGAAGGTGCAAATTCAGCGCACGGCCCCGGATGGAAGCAAAAAGACAATGGTGGTAGATGTGGCGCGTATCCTGAAGAAGGGCACCTTTGAAGATGATGTCCCGCTGCAGGATGGCGATGTGGTGATTGTGCCCGAAAAGGGATTGCTGGGGTTCTGAGATGCGAGACATGATACAACGACCTGATTCGATGTCCACTCCGCCACCCGCTGAAATCGGGGCGGCACCGGCTAGCGCACAAGGATTGGATCTCCGTAAATATTTCTATATTATTGCCAAGCGCCTGTGGCTCCTGCTGCTGTGTTTCATGACTTCCATTGTGATTATGCTGGTGATGATGGCGCGACAGGTGCCGGAATATCAGTCAACGGCAAATATCCAGTTTACCCGCTCTGTCGGCATCCCCGCCAATCTACAGCAGAGGGACCGGGAGGCCCTTATGGGCGATTTTGCTCAGACGCAGCGGAGTATCATTCTAAGCCGCGATGTGCTCCAACTGGCCCGGGAGCGAATGGAGCTGACGCCACAAGAGTTCGGTTCCAAATACCGCTCCCTTTCTGTGCAACCAGTTTGGCGGACGGCCATTATGGCCATCAGTGTCACGGGACTGGAGCCGGAGTTCTGTGCGGATTATGCCAATGCCATTGCCGATGCCTATGTAGAGTACAAATCAAGCGAACGCAGCGGAAGTTCTCAGAATACAGTGGAGAATCTGACCCGGCAGGCGGCAGCGCTGGATGAGAAAATAGCCAAGTTGGAAGGAGACCTTCTCACCTTTGTGCGCGAAAACAGTGTAGTGGGGATACGGGAACGTGGCAATGTGGCGGCAACACTGCTAGCAAAGCTGTCTAAACAGTCCGCTGAATACAGGACCCAGCGCATGTTGCTGGAGGCGCAGCAGCCGTTGCTGGCTCAGGCCCCCGATGAGGTGGTCTTGGCTTTGATGGAGTACGGCCTCCCGACCGCAAATCTCCCCTCATCCGCGGATGGCGGGGCGGAAGGGGACGCATCTCCTGCGGGTGCTGAAAGTCTGATTGAGCATGGCGTGGTGGCTCCCCCACGTTGGGATACCCTCAAGCGTGAAAACGCCATTTTGGAAGCGCAGTTGATTTCATTCCGCAAGAAATACAAGGATGAGCACCCGCTGATTCAGGAGACGGTTCAGAAACTGCAGCAAAATGAAGATTCCATCCAGGTCGAAATCCAATTTGCTCTCAAGCAGTATTATTCTCAGCTGGAAGCGCTGAATATCAAAGAAAAAGCCGCCCATCAAGTGGAGCAGAAGTGGGAAGAGCAGGCGCTGGAAATCGATCGAAAGCAGAAGGAATATGAGGGCCTGCAAAGAAGTCTGACCCGGTTGCAGGGGTTGTATGATTTGATTTTTACCCGGCTGCAGGAAGTGGATATTGCCGCCAGTGTCCAGATGGAGTCTGTTCGTGTTTTGGAGAGGGCCCTAGCTCCGGGCGGGCCGTTGAAGCCGCGTAATCTCCAAAGCCTCTTTCTGGCTGCACTAATCGGTTTGGCGTTGGGTGTCGGACTGATCTTGGCCCTTGAATTCTTGGATGATTCTATCCGTTATCCCGAGGATGTCGGCAGAAGTCTGAGCATGCCCTTTCTCGGATTGGTTCCGACCGCCCATTGGAAGCATGAAGGGGACGATTCATATTGGATTGGCAATGTGGATCCCTCCAGCGGATTTTCCGAGGCCTATCGCAATGTGCGGTCGGCTCTGCTGCTGAATCCATCCGGGAAACCGTTCAAGACTCTGGCGGTGACCTCTTCGGTCCCGAAGGAAGGAAAGACGACAACAAGCGCGAACCTGGCGACCAGTTTTGCCCAGACAGGTCATAAAGTGCTATTGGTGGATACGGATCTGCATCGTGGCGGATTGCACCGCTTCTTCGGGTTGCAGGCGGGCCGCGGCCTGGCGGAAATCCTGAACGGGGACTCTTCGCTGGAGGAAGTGCTGCAGCATACGTCAGTGGATGGGCTGGACTTGATCGGGACGGGCGCATTCCCGGACAATCCCGCTGAACTGGTTCTGCGGCGGGAAATGAAAGAGTTCCTGGAAGAGGCCTCGGCCAAGTACGATCTGGTGATTCTGGATGCGCCCCCGGTCCTCGCTGTGTCGGAGTCCACGGTGATTGCCTCGCAGGCGGACGGCACGTTGTTGGTGGTTTGGAGCGGCCGTACCTCCCGCAAGCTGTTGACCGCGGCGGTCCGGCAGTTGTTGTCGCGTGGCGCCGACTTGCTCGGATGCGTGTTGAATAATCTCGATTTGACCCGAATGGGCAACTATGGTGCGTCCAGCTATTATCACTATTATGGGTATGATTATCGATATGAAGAGGACAACTCTTCCACGCCTGCTAAGCCGAATAGTGCGGAGAGCTAGACCCGCTGGAATGACCAAGGTATTGTTGTGGTAGTCATTTTTCATCGTGGACTGAAGGTTACCAGTCGTCATTTGTTTCTGACTCTGGGCGACTGGTTCGTTATCGTGGCGGCCCAATTGGCGGCGGTATTTATCCGTCTGGGTCTTGAAGATGGCGTGCAATATCTGGGGGACCACTGGGGCTCGCTCACGAGTGCGGTCATCATCTATATGCTGGTGTTCTATGCCGGCGGAATGTATGAGCCTCCGACACGCAGTCGCCGTCTGGATTTTGATTTTCTTCCGTTGGTGGTGATTGGGATTGCGGCAGGAATCACAGGACTCTTACTCTATGCCCGCCCGCAAATGACATTGGGTCGAGGTATTTGGGCCATCTCTTCTATTTTGATTCTCGGCTTGGCCTATGGCTTACGCCAGTTGTTTCTTTCATTGGTCCGGCGGGGTCTCTTTCTTAAACAGGCGATGCTGCTGTGTGATCATCCCGATCGTGCGGATGATTTGATCCGTCTGTTGAAGAACAACACATCCTCCCTTTATCGGGTGGCCGGGATGGTGATTTGCGGGGCGGTTCCAGCCGCCAGCTATGCCGAGGATCCGCAGGTGCTGGGCACGGCGGAAGACCTGAGCCAACTGGTCGAGAAGCATGACATCTCGGTCATTCTTCTTTCCGTGTCCCCGATGCGCAGTCATGAGCTGTTGTCCCGTCTGCGTCCCCTCCGTTATGCGGGTGTGGAGATCATGGACTATGTCTCGCTGTCAGAAGAGCTGGCGCAGGAAATCCCCCTGGCGCATATCAACGATGAGTGGCTGATGACCGTTGCGATGAATAGCTCGGTGCTTCAGATCCGGAAGGTCAAGCGGGTTTTGGATATCGCGGTTTCGGTGGTGGGTCTCATTCCGGGCATCCCGATCCTGTTGCTGTCGGGCCTGCTGATCAAGCTCACATCTCCCGGCCCGGTCATTTATCGCCAGCGGCGGGTGGGGCTGGGGGGGATACCCTATGTGCTGTTCAAGTTGAGGACGATGCGTGCGGATGCGGAATCGGGCGGGGCGGTCTGGGCGCAGAAACAGGATACGCGGGTCACCCGTGTGGGCTATTTTTTCCGCAAATGGCGTATCGATGAAATCCCCCAGTTGTTCAATATCCTGAAGGGCGAAATGAGTCTGGTGGGCCCCCGCCCAGAACGCCCGGAGTTTACCGAAAAACTTGCCACTTTCATTCCGTTCTATAACGAGCGGCAACTGGTACAACCCGGTCTGACCGGGTGGGCTCAGGTTCGCTATCCCTATGCGGCCAGCTTCGAAGCCGCCGCCCGCAAGCTTCAGTTTGACCTGTATTATATCAAGAACATGAGCTTCCTGCTGGATGCCTCCATACTGTTGCGGACCTTCAAGACCATTTTGGTCGGGTTACGTCATGAGGATGACAGCTTCCTTCCCACCCCTGACGACAAGTTGGAGGATCTGATCGAGGAAACGGCAGAACAGGAAGTGCTTCGGGAAGACAAAGGAGACGAGTCATGAGTATTGCCTGTGAATTTGAATATGCTAAGCCGGCGACATTGAAAGAGGCGCTGCGTCTGTTGGCCCGGCGTGTGCCCGGCGGTGCGATCCCGCTGGTTGGCGGGAGCGATCTGGTGGCCTGGCTTCGCGACGGGGCGATTCAGCCCGGTTTGCTGGTGGATTTGAAGGGCCTCGAGGAACTGCGAGGGATCAAGTTGAAGAACGGGAAGTTGTGGATCGGCGCTGCCGTGACCTTTTCTGAGATCCTGGAATCGAAGTTGGTGAAGAAGCATGCTCCGCTGTTGATTGAATCTTCAGGCATGGTGGCCTCGGTTGGCGTGCGCAATCGCGCCACCATGGCCGGCAATATCTGTTCGGCGGTGCCCTGCTGCGACAGCGGCCCGGTGCTGCAGGTCTATCAGGCGTCTATTCATGTGTCGCTTCCCCGTAGTCGCAAAACCATTCCGGCCACCAAATGGTTTGTGGGTCCGCGGAAGACCGCGATGGCGCAGGGTGGAATTGTGACCGGCATCAGCATCTCCACCGGGAAGCACGCCGGCGCCTTTGCCAAATTGAAACGCTATCGCGGCGAAGATCTGGCGCAGGCCAGTGTGGCGGTTCGTGTGGATGCCAAGGGCCTGTGGCGTGTGGCCTACGGTTCTGTGGCTCCCACCCCGATTCGCGGTCCGAAGGCGGAACGCCTCCTGAAGGGGGAGAAGAAGCCTGCCGCAGTCCTGCTGAAGAAGGCATCAGCGGTGGCGGAAATGGAATGTTCGCCCATTACGGATATCCGGAGTTCTAAGGAATACCGGCGCCTGATGGTGGGCGTCATGCTGAAACGATCGGTTCAGCTTGCAGCGAAACGGCTGGCCGGCCGCGTCGCAGACTATGGAATCAATTGCCTGGAGGAGGATGCGTGATGAAGAAAATCACAATTCAATTGAATGGAGAGTCCCGCCGCCTGTCGGTAGTTCCGAACCTGACCCTGCTGGATGCGCTGAGAGGACAACTGGGCATTAAGACCCCAAAAGAAGGCTGCGGCCGCGGCGATTGCGGCGCCTGCACCGTGCTGCTGGATGGCAAGGCCGTTCGTGCCTGCTTGATTCTGGCTATCGAAACGGATGGCCAGACCATTGTGACCCTGGAGGGAGTGAGCAAAGACGGTCTTTCCGGGTTGCAGAAGGCCTTTCTAAAAAACAATGTGTTCCAGTGCGGATTCTGCGCCTCGGGCGTCATCCTGGCGGCCTCGGCGCTACTGGTCGAGAATCCAGATCCCAGCGAACATGAAGTCCGCGAAGCGCTGGCCGGCAACCTGTGCCGTTGCACCGGCTATGAGCCGATTGTGCGGACGGTGCTGCAGGTGGCGAAGAAAACCCTGACAAAAGCTCCGGTGCGGGGGAAACGATCATGAGTAAAACATGCATTATCGGCAAATCGCCGGTCCGTCTGGACGGGTTGGCCAAGGTCACTGGAGCGGCGCAGTATGTGGATGATCTGGATTTCGGCCCCGGCCTGCTCCATGCCGCCGTGGTGGAGAGCACCCATGCCCACGCGTTGATCAAGAAGGTACATACCGCCGCCGCCGAAAAGCATCCTGGCGTGGTCCACGTGGTGACGGGTAAGGATTGCCCTCATATGTTCGGCCTGTACATGAAAGACCGTTACATCTTCGCACAGGACCGCGTCCGGTTTGTGGGTGAACAGATTGCCGCGGTCATTGCCGAGACCCCGGAGGCCGCCCTGCGCGCCGCCAAACTCGTCAAGGTGACCTATGTGCCGCTGCCGAAGGTCCTCAGTCTCGGGGATGCCCTGAAAAAGGATGCCACACTGCTGCATCCCGATCTGGCGAAATATGAAAAGCCACCCTGGTTTTTTCCGCGGCCTGGCACCAACATTGCGCATTGGCGCAAGACGCGCAAGGGGGATGTCGACAAGGCATTCAAAAACGCATCCTTTATCCTGGAGGACACCTATACGGTGCCGCGGTATGCGCATTGTCCGATCGAAACTCATGCGGTCACCGGTTTGTTTGACCTGTCCGGCCGCCTGACGCTGTGGGCTTCTTCCCAGTCACCTTTTGCCCAGCGCAATGTGATGGCCAACGCCCTGAAACCGTTTGGCCTGTCCCACAAAGACATCCGGATTATCACCCCGTTCGTCGGTGGTGGATTCGGTGGGAAAGCCGGTGTCTCGATGGAAATCATTGGGGCGGTATTGGCAATTGTCATGAAGGGCCGCCCGGTGAAGCTTCACTGGACGCGCGAGCAGGAATTCTACAACACCTCACAGCGCCAGGGCGTCATTGCCCGGATCAAGATGGGCGTCAGCAAGGGCGGCCGGATCACGGCCCTCGAGCATACGCTGCATTGGGATGCCGGTGCTTCCGCCGAATACGGCGCGAATGTGGTGAATGCCGTCGGTCTCTCGGCCACGGGTCCATACCGTGTGCCCAATGTGAAGATCGATTCCGTCTGTGTGTATACGAATATGCCGCCTTGCGGAGCCTATCGCGGCTTCGGCTATTCCGAGTTCCACTTCGGCCTCGAATCGCACATCACCCGCATCGCGAAAGCCATCGGCATGGATCCGGTCAAGTTCCGTAAGCTCAATGCCATAAAGGAAGGGGACACACTCGCCTATGGCGCGGAGATGAATCCCGGCGATATGTCTCAATGCATTGACCGGGTAGCCAAGGAACTCCGGTGGGGCAAAAAGGACAAGCCCTCCAGCCGGAACAGGGCCATTGGAAAGAGCTTGTGCTGCTTCTGGAAAGCCCCCGCGATGCCGCCGAACGCCTCGTCGGCCGCCTATCTCAAGTTCAATGAAGATGGTTCATTGAACCTGATGGTCTCTGGCATGGAACTGGGGCAGGGTTTTCTGACCGTGATGGCGCAGGTGGCGTCCGAAGTCCTGACGGTTCCCGTGACGAAGATTCGCGTGGAAACTCCCGATACCGATCGTAACTCTTATGAATGGCAGACCGTCGGGTCCCACGTGACCTGGAGTTGTGGGAATGCCGTGCGCGCCGCTGCCGAAGAGGTGAAGGATAAGCTGATCGCCACCGTGGCGCGCGCCAAGCGCCTCAAGGCGGCGGATCTGTATCTCGAAGGCGAATGCGTTAAAAGCCGAAAGAAAAAGGACGTGGCCATTCCGTTCCATGAGTTTGTCATCGACGGCATCATGCGGCCCGATGGCAGGTTTGTCGGCGGCCCCATCCAGGGGACGGGCATGTTCATGCCGGAATTCACTTCCGCGCTGGGCGATCCCGAAACCAGCCAGGGCGGTCACCCCAATGTGCACTACACCGTCGGCTGTGCCGGCGTGATTGTGGAAATCGACAAGGAGACCGGCAAGTTGCAGGTGCTGAATGCTTCGCTGGCCGTGGATGCCGGAAAGGTGATCAACCGGGATCTGCTGAATGGTCAGATTGTCGGCGGCATCGTGCAGGGTCTGGCCACGGCTCTCTACGAAGACATTCGCTACGATTCAAACGGGCGGCTGCTTAATCCGAATTTCACGGATTATAAGATTCCCACCACGCTCGATTGCCCGGTCAAGCTGGTTCCGATGGCGGTGGAAACCCCGCAGCCGGACGGCCCGTTCGGAGCTCGCGGCGTTGGCGAACACACGATGATTGCCGCCGCGCCCATGATTGCGGATGCCATCGAGGATGCCGTGGGAATCCGGCTTAAAACCATGCCGCTTACCGCGGAGAAGATTGCCTTGGCCATGCGGGGTATCGAATATGACGACGTGAAGGGGGATAACCTCGGCTTCTGCTTCCGCGGCAAGCCGTGCGACTACCCCTTCGATGTCGGCAGCTAATCCGTAAATAGGGCCTGAAAAGGTCGAAAATCGGTCAGAAATGGCCAAAAACGCGAAAAACAGGCCGTTTTTCGCGTTCTTTTTCCCCAAAAGCCGAAAAACAGCCTCCCAATGGCTGAAAATCCGAAATTACGGTATGGCCAGCCCTGCTTTTCAAATTTTGAACCGTTGCCTTTCCATCTGTGAAAAGTGGCCAAATGGGTGGAAATGCGTCTACTCCGCCGGCACAGGGAAGGGGGCTTTCCTTCTGAGGCAAGGTTTGGGATAGTCACACCATGAACACGGTGATTTCAGCAGTGATGACTCTCTGGATTTTCGGCATGGTGATTTATCTCACCAAAGATATGTAGAGCGATCCCGTGTCTCCGGCTATTGCGAAGGTCATAACGGATATCTCGCTGGATCGCGATTTCGATTATCTCATCCCCGATGAACTGAAAGACCGGGTGAAGATCGGCAGCATGGTGCGGGTCCCATTCGGGCCGCGACACCTTCGCGGATTTGTGATCGCTCTGGCGGATTCCTCTTCATTTCCGAAACTGAAACCCATCGATTCCGTCATCAGCGATTTCCCGTTGTTCGATGATCAGATGCTGCGGCTGGCGCGTTGGATCGCCGACTACTATGCGGCTCCTGTGGAGAAGGCGATTGCCGCCATCCTGCCGGCGGCCGTCCGTCGCACGGGCGCCAAATTCAAGGAACAGTTTGTGGTTCGTCTGAGCGGGGGCCCGACTCCGACCTCGGAAGAAGAGGCGGCACTGGCCAAGCGGAGTCCGCGGCAGTCCGCAGGCTGGCTGCGCCTGAAAGAGGTTTTGGAAATGACGGCCGCCACATTGGCAGAGGAGACGGGGGTGACGCTGGCCGGTCTGCGCAGTCTTGAAAAACGCGGATGGGTGGAGGTGCAGAAGGGCGTCATCCGCCGCAACCCCAATTCCCGGATGAAAATCCTGCCGACGGTTGCGCCGCCACTGATGGATGAGCAGACGGATGCACTGGTGGCCGTCCACGAGGAAATGGCCGCGGAAAAGCCGGGCGTGGTGCTGCTGCATGGCGTGACCGGCAGCGGGAAGACTGAAGTGTATCTCGCGGCGATTCAGACGGCTCTGGATGCAGGCAAGGGCGCGATTGCGCTGGTGCCGGAAATCGCGCTGACTCCACAGACCATGGAGCGCTTTCGCGGTCGGTTTGGAGAAACGGTTGCAGTCTTGCACAGCCATCTGTCGGACGGCGAACGCCATGACGAATGGCAGCGGATTGCCGCCGGCAAGGCCCGCGTGGTGGTGGGCGCGCGGAGTGCCCTGTTTGCTCCGGTCAAGCCCCTGGGCCTGCTTGTGGTGGATGAAGAGCACGAACCCGCCTACAAACAGGATGAAACCCCGCGCTACAACGCACGCGATGTCGCCGTGATGCGCGGCCGCTTCGAAGGATGCGCCGTCGTCCTCGGCAGTGCGACGCCCTCGCTGGAGTCCTATCAGAATACAAAGGCGGGCAAGTACCGATTGGTGAACATGTTCAAGCGTGTGGATCACTGCGTGATGCCTAAAGTGCGCGTGGTGGACATGCGGGTGGAGACCGAGAAGGCGGGGCATGCGCATCTGCTGTCGCAGGATCTGGTGGAGGCCGTTCGCCTTCGCCTATCGCAGGGGGAGCAGACCATGCTGTTTCTGAATCGTCGCGGCTATGCCACAACGGTGATGTGTCCCCTGTGTGGGCATACCGAAACCTGTGAAGACTGCGCTGTCAAAATGACGTATCACAAGCAGTCGGAACTGATGATGTGCCATGTCTGCGGCGTCTTGAAAAAGGTGCCAGCCACCTGTTCCAATCCGGATTGCGGCGCAGAAAATATCAAAATGTCCGGAGTGGGGACGCAGCGCGTCGAGATGGCGGTTCGGAAGATATTCACTAAGGCGAAGATCGCCCGCATGGACTCGGACACAACGGGCGCCAAGGATGCTCATGCCACCATTCTCGGCAAATTCCGTCGGGGCGACATTGACATTCTGATCGGGACCCAGATGATTGCCAAGGGGCTGGATTTCCCCAATGTGACCCTGGTGGGTGTGGTGCTGGCCGATTTGAGCCTGATGATGCCGGACTTCCGCGCCGCAGAGCGCACGTTCCAACTGCTGACCCAGGTGGCGGGCCGGTCAGGGCGGGGCGAGATTCCCGGTGATGTGCTGATTCAGACCTATACCCCCTTCCATCCGTCGGTTCAGTCTGCGCGGAATGCGGACTACACCACCTTCTTTGATCAGGAAATCGAGATGCGCCGGGAAATGCGCTATCCGCCGTTCTCCCGTCTCACCACCGTTCTGTTCAAAAGCAAAGACGAGGAGGATGTCGAAGCCTGCTCTAGAGAGTTTGCCGCCCGTCTCAAGGCACGGCTGCCGGAATCCGTCCGGATGACGGGTCCGGCTCCGGCTCCGCTGTCCAAGGCCAAGGGATACTATCGCATCCAGTTGATGCTGTGGGCGCCGGCTGCTCGCGACTATGTCCCGTTGCTGCGCGCCGGGATCAAACAATTCAAGTGTCCCAAAGGGCTGACGATGGCCGTGAATGTGGATGCGCTCTCGCTGATGTAATCCCTTCTTTCCTTCTGGGCTCGCGGTGCGCCCTTAGCCTGGAAAAACCAGGCGAATAGCGCTCCTATCCGTTCTTTGGTCTTCATAGAACAGAATGAGTTTCAAAAACTGGGCTTACCATTTTACCTGATAATCAAAGGCTCAAGTTGGGCTTTAATCAGCTTGTGAATCTCCGCCTCTTCCGAAAACTTCCGGTTCCCTTCCAGAATCCCCTTTTTAACGACATCAACCGCTTCTTGTTTGTATCCAAGTACTTTAGCGACTTTGATAGCTAAATCTTTCTCCACAATCTTCAGTTCGCCATCAATAATCATGATTTCGACCAAATCATACAGTTGTTGAAATCGGACTTCGGGATCAGCGGGTGCTTTGACTTCAGCCCCATCAATATGTTGCATCACTTCATCCTGAACTTCTTTCGGGATATTCCATTTGGATGCGGCATACCCTAATACGCTTTTCTCTTCATCCGTAATTTTGCCATCCGCTAATGACATGACAACCAGATGGCGAAAATGGTTTTTCTTCTCCTCGACACTGATATCTTTAATGCTTTTCATGAATTAACTCCTCCTTTTTAAAACTCAATACAGGACTACATGCCTCCAATGGGTTGCTGACCGGAACAAGATATTGAACCATTTCTACTGTTCCTCCCACACCGAATGAGTATAAATCCAACGAGTTGTGGAATCAAGGCGTAACGGGCGAGTGTTGCTGTCGACCGGTGAACATCTTGGTTTCATTTCGTTCTGTATGGCGCGTCCCGGATTCTGGTAATATACTTGGCCACACGGTTAAAGGAGTTCTCCATGACTGATTTTGAAAAACTGGGCGTCTTTTATCTGGGCCGCGTGCATGATCCCGAGACCGGGAAAACCACCGAAGAGCCGCTGCTCTATGACGCCAAGGATCTGACCACCCATGCGGTCTGTGTTGGGATGACAGGCTCCGGCAAGACCGGCCTCGGAATTGATATCATCGAAGAAGCGGCCATCGATGGCATCCCTGCCATCGTCATCGATCCCAAGGGCGATATGGGCAACCTCCTCCTGACGTTCCCGGAACTGTCCGGGAGCACTTTCCGTCCGTGGGTGGATGAAGGAGAAGCCGCCCGCAAACAGCTCAGCCCGGATGACTACGCCGCCAAGACCGCCGCCACTTGGAAATCCGGCATCGAGTCGTGGGGGCAGGATGCCGCTCGCATCGCCCGCCTGAAAAAAGCCGTGGATTTCGCGATTTACACTCCCGGCTCCAAGGCGGGGCTCCCGCTGTCGATTCTGTCTTCGCTGGATGCACCGCTAGCCGGGTTTGCCGACGATGTCACCGCGATGCGCGACCGCGTGTCCTCAGCCGTGACCGGTTTGTTGGCTCTCGCCGGCATTGAATCCGATCCCATTCAGTCGCGGGAGCACATCCTGCTGTCGAAGATTGTGGATCGGGAATGGCGAGCTGGAAAGAACCTCGATCTGCTGGCCGTGATTCAGGCCGTGCAGGAACCGGGAATCGACCGCATCGGGGTCTTGCCGCTGGAATCCTTCTTTCCGACCAAAGCCCGGTTTTCGCTGGCCATGCAGCTCAATAATCTGGCGGCCTCGCCCAGCTTCACCGCTTGGACTGAAGGCGAACCCCTGAATGTGCAGCGACTGCTGTATACCAAGGAAGGCCGCCCCCGCGTGTCAGTCCTTTCCATCTCTCATCTATCCGATGCAGAGCGCATGTTCTTTGTGACGGTGCTGCTCAATGAAGTGCTCGCGTGGACCCGCCGCCAGACCGGCACCTCCACGCTGCGCGCCATGGTCTATATGGATGAAATTTTCGGCTACTTCCCGCCGACGGCAAATCCGCCGTCCAAGGCCCCGATGCTGACCCTGCTGAAACAGGCGCGCGCCTTCGGAGTGGGCATTGTGCTGTCCACCCAGAATCCGGTCGACCTGGATTATCGCGGGCTGTCCAATGCCGGCACCTGGTTTATTGGCCGCCTGCAGACGGAACGCGACAAATCGAAAGTCATCGAAGGCCTGACCAGCGCCTCGGCGGGGGAGGGACTCGATCGCGCGGAACTGGATCACCTCATGGCCAATCTAGGCAATCGCGTGTTCCTGATGCGCAATGTTCACGAGGATGCCCCGGTCCTGTTTGAGACCCGCTGGTGCCTGTCCTATCTGCGCGGCCCGCTGTCGCCGGCCCAAATGGGCGATCTGATGAAGGATTACAAGTCGGCAATTCCGGATCCGCTTCCGTCCGCCCCTGCGGCGGCCTCGACAACGGCCTCTGCGCCAGCGCCGATGGCTTCGACCAAAACCGTTCTGCCATCGTCCATCGTTCAGGTCTACCTGCGCCCGAAGATTCTGGCTCCGGGAGCGGCGTTGACCTATCGCCCGGCATTTTATGCCGCCGCCCGTCTGCACTTTGCCGATGGCCGCCGCAAACTGGATGCCTGGCAACCGGTGCGGCATCTGGTGCCGGTCCCATCGGGCTCCGGTCCCTGTTGGAGCGAAGCCCGGGTCGCCCCGGAAGCTCTGGATTCAGCCCCGGCCCCGGACGCCGCCCATGAGCCCATTCCCTCCGAGCTATCCAACGCCAAGGCCTATGCCCAGCATGAAAAAGCCTACAAGGCCTACCTGCTGGAAAACAACGCGATGAATCTGATGAGCATTCCGGCGCACAAGGTCGCGTCGGAGCCCGGCGAAAAAGAAGAAGACTTCCGGATTCGTGCGGGCCAGCAGCTGCGGGAAGAACGCGAAGAGCAGATGGAGAAACTGCGGAAGAAGTTTGCTGTGAAAGCGGAACGCCTGGTGGAGAAAGAACGGAAGGCCGTAGCCAAGATTGAAAAAGAGAAGGCTCAGGTCTCCAGTCAGCATATGCGGACGCTAATCAGTTTTGGAACCGCCGCCCTGTCCGTATTCCTCGGCCGGAAGGCGGGCGGCCTCGGCCGCGCCTCGACCGGCATCGGCTCCATCAGTCGTACGGGCAAGGAGAAATTGGATGTGGTACACGCCAAACAGGCGCTCGAGGCGATCCAGCAGCAGCAAACCGCCCTCGAGCAGGAGGCGCAGAAGGAACTCGACCGTCTGGCAAAATCCTTTGATCCCGCCCACCTCCAACTGAAGTCCGTGCGTATCGCGCCCCGGAAAGCCGATACGTCCATCCAGCAGATCGGGGTCGTGTGGATCCCGTATGCCGCGGATGCTTTCGGATCTCTTCGGCCAGCCGTGGATTTATAAACTCATCCGCACAAATTGCCGTTCGATATGCAGCCGCAGGAGTGGTAGAGTTTCCCCTTCATGAAGAACAAATGGATACACAAATGGATAGCCGGAGGACTGCTCCTTCTTGCGGGTGTCCTCCCCTGTACGGCGGAACTGTTCGATTTTGATGTGGATCCCTTCTATGCCGAATCCGTGATGAAGGGGCACTTTGGTGATTCGCCGGTGTACTTCTTTCTGGGACCTTCTCCAGTCATGGAGAAGGCGGTCCTCGCTTTCATCGAGTCCGCCAACAAAACGCTCGATGTCTGTCTCTATGACCTGAACCTGCCCATGGTGGCCCAGGCGTTCCTGGATGCCAAGGAACGCGGAGTGAAGGTCCGGGTCATCTGCGCTTAACCCCGATTTTAGGACCACTAGCTTAAGTAGAATCTGCGTCCCGAAAATGGTACGAAAGGACGGATGCAGATGGAACGAAAACGCAGGACTTTCTCGGACAGTTTCAAGGCCAAGGTGG
>Ga0207996_1001048_pt1 | contig 20976 bp, 12 predicted proteins | sample AntAceMetag02UKG_FD_184773 | JGI IMG/M metagenome (GOLD analysis project Ga0207996, IMG submission 184773) | Saline lake microbial communities from Ace Lake, Antarctica - Antarctic Ace Lake Metagenome 02UKG (SPAdes) (version 2) | ecosystem: Environmental > Aquatic > Non-marine Saline and...
TCAGGGTGGCTGCCATTACAAGAAAATCACCCGCAAAATTTATGTTCATTGACTTCATCCACTCTATATACTTCAGATACTGGTCAGTTATCAATGCTATTGGAATGTCATAGATATCCACCTCGTTTTTTTTTATAAGATAAACCAGAAGGTCCATGGGGCCTTCAAAAACACCATCAAGCTGTACCTTATAAATTTTTTCTGACACAGTAATTTGTTCCGTAGTTTATTATACCCTGATTGATCGTAAACAAAATGAAGGAAACAGGTAAAGTCTTAAAATAGCTATCATTCCTGTTATATTTTTAGACAGTTAATATATATTCTGTTGAGAATTATACTTTTAAAAAAATGAGCGAAGCGAAATCCACATTCGATGTTCGATGTTGAGCGTTCGATGTTCGATGTTCATCTTTTTCATCCAAAATAAATCCCCTATGGGGATAAACCAAAACCTGATCCTTTGGTTTACCTACTCAGATATTTTCATGGCAGTTCTCACCTCTTCCATGGTCTTCTGCGCAACCTTTCTTGCCCTGCTGCATCCGTCCAGTATAATCTCATCGACCAGTTCAGGGCGTTCTTCATAGTATTTTCTTTTATCAGTGACAGGCTCAAGAGCCTTTATGAGATTTCCGGCCATTATCTTCTTGCATTCAACACAACCTATTTTAGCCTCTCGACATTCCTTATTTATACTGCTTACGGTTTCGCTGTCACTGTATAGTTTATGAAATTCAAAAACATTGCATACATCGGGATTACCTGCATCGGTTTTCCTGGCACGCTGAGGATCGGTAATCATATTAGCAACACTGGAAATTACAGTATCCGGGCTGTCTGATAAGTATATGGCATTTTTGTAGCTTTTGCTCATTTTGCGACGATCCAGGCCAAGGATTTTAGATGTATTGGTTAAAAGCGCCTTGGGTTCAGGAAATACTTTGTCATAAAAATTATTGAATCGCCGCGCAATTTCCCTCGTAATCTCCACATGCGGAACCTGGTCAACTCCTACCGGCACACCGTCTGCCTTATACATTATAATATCTGCGGCCTGGAGAACAGGATAACCTAAAAATCCAAGCGTGGACAAATCTTTATTGCTGAGCTGGGCAATCTGTTCCTTGTAGGTTGGATTTCTTTCAAGCCAGGGAACAGGTGTTATCATCGAAAGGATAAGAAACAACTCCGCATGTTCCTTGATGTGAGACTGGATAAATAATGTACTCTTTTCTGGTGAAAGACCTGCGCTCAACCAGTCAATCATCATATTCCTGATATATTCTGAGATTGAACTCGTATCTTCATAATCGCTTGTTAATGCATGCCAGTCAGCGATAAAAAAAAAGCATTCATATTGTTTTTGCATTTCCACCCAGTTTTTAAGTGCGCCATGCAGATTGCCAAGGTGAAGAGGCCCTGTTGGGCGCATTCCACTTACAATTCGTTTTTGTCCGGTCATCTAAAAGCTCCTTGTTAATACAAAAAATAAATGCAGCCCGTCACTGCTCAAAAATAAAGTCATCAGTTTTGGAATAAACGCAAACAGGCTGCCAAGTGAATTTGAAAGAAGTAAAAAAATTATTATTATAAAGCCAATATTTTCAAAACGTGCAATCTTATACCTTAAATTTGCAGGTAAAAACATGACAAGCACCCTGCTTCCATCTAAAGGCGGAATAGGAATCATGTTGAAAATTCCCAGAACAATATTGATCATTACGCTGTAGCCAAGCAAAAGAAAAATTTCAATTACAAAAAACTTGAAAAAATAATCGAATTCCCGAAAATCGAGTTTAAGCAAAAGTTGAAAAAGCACCCCGCATATTACTGCCAGAGTCAGATTTGCCAACACTCCTGCAGATGAAACAAGAATCCTTCCCCTGCGATAATCACGCAGCCTGGAAAAATTAACAGGAACAGGCTTTGCATAACCAAATATAAATGGCGCTGAAGACAAAGCCAGTATTGCAGGCATGAGAAACGAGCCGACAAAGTCAAGATGCTTAATGGGGTTTAAAGTCAGCCTGCCTGCAAGCATTGCGGTATTGTCTCCCATCCTGTATGCCACATAACCGTGTGCCACTTCATGGATTGTAACAGCAAAAAGCAGAGTTATTATTTTTATAATCAGTTGATTTAAATTAAAGTCTTGAAACATATTTTTTCACAAATTTAAATTCGTCTTCTGTTGTTTTTAGTTTCCCGTCCAGTTTTGCGTATAAAACAGCATCCAGCACTTCTTTATATACAGGCCCCTGTTTCAGGCCCATTTCCATTAAATGCCGGCCTTTGACGGATGTGCTGATATATCTCAGCGTTGTAATATATCGTGATATGGCTTTTTTTATTCTTTTCTGTTTTGCTGCAGCCATCATATATAAAACCAGTTCTGTCTTAAAACCGAAAAGATGTTTATAAAAAAAACTGTTTTTAACTGATCTGCTTTGTTTTAAAACAAAAAGACATTTGTCGGCATCAAAACGTTCCTTGCAGATAATTGCCCTGTAATGCGGTGAAAGTTCAAGGCGGCTGCAGATTTCATTGGATATTTTATTGTCATAATCGCTGATAAACGCAAGAAAATAAACGGCCCACTTCATATATAATTCATCTAAAAAAAGCAAATCATACCACGACATTACTTTTTTAACAGAATTTAATAGTGCAAGTGTTCCTTCCTTAATTTCTACTAAGGGATGAATCACCTTGAACAGGTTATAATCATAGAGTCTCTTAACAGCGGGCACTGGATTCTCTTCTTCAAAAATCAGGCGCAATTCATTAAATATCCTCCTGCCGCTGAGTTGTTTGAAAAAATCCATTTTTACTGCATTTTTGATAAGGCCTGCAGTCAGTTTTCCTATTGTAAAACCAAAACGCTGCTCAAATCTGATTGCTCGAAAAGCACGTGTAGGGTCTTCAACAAAACTCAGATTATGCAAAACTCTGATCGTTTTTTCCTTAATATCCTTTTGCCCTAAAAAAAAGTCTATTAACCTGCCGAACTTGTCATGATTAAGATGAATTGCCAAAGTATTTACTGTAAAATCTCTCCTGAACATATCCAGCTTTATTGAGCTCATTTCAACTGTAGGAAGCGCTGCAGGAGACTTATAATATTCCATTCTCGCGGAAGCCACATCAATTTTAAAATTATCAGGAAAAATTATAACTGCTGTGCCAAATTTTGCATGCGGATGAATACGGGCATTAAATTTTTTAGCATACTTTTTCGCAAATAATATCCCATCCCCTTCTATAACAATGTCTATATCCTCATTTTTTCTATATAAAAATAAATCACGAACAAATCCACCGACAACATAAGCGCTATAACCAATTTCACCAGCCACCTCACCTGCTGCCTTCAGTCTATCTATCAAACGCTGAGGAATACGTTCATTAATAAATTTTACAACATTTCTTGTTCTGGTATTAATTTTATCCTTTTCCCTGCCTGACAGACCAGTAATTAAATCCTGTTTCTGACGCACAAGAACATTTAAAAGATCAGTACGCGTAATAACGCCTTTGATTACGCCATTGTCAATAACAGGTATAATGCGCTGCTTGTTTTCGATTATCTTCTGTTGAATTTCCGGAAGATCCGCATCAGATCCAACAACTGACAGATCTGTGGTCATATATTCTTTTACCTTAACATGATCCAGCTTATGATAAATGGCCTTCTCGATTACCTGGCGTGATATAAAACCAGCAAGCCTAGCCTTACTGTCATTATCTCCGGTCTTATCTGTAACTAAAAGTGCATTTACGTTGTAACGCGTTAAAAAATTATTAGCATCCTTACAGGAAATGTCGGAGTCTATGGCAATGGCAGGAGAAGACATAAGATCTTTTGCCCATTTCTTCGGGGTGATGTTTTTATAAAAAATCTCAACTAATTCATGTTCAATCTGTGCCAGTGTCTTGTCTTTGATAATAGCAGAAGCAGCAAAAGAATGCCCTCCCCCTCCAAAAAAAGTAAGTATGGTTCCAACATCGACTTCCGGAATTCTGCTTCGCGCAACAATGTAAATCTTCTTTCCCATGAGTCCAAGAGCAAAGATTACGTTTATGTTTTCCATTTTAACCATTTTGTGCACGAGGAAAGCAAAATCAGATATATAATTGTCAGAAGTTACACAGGTTAAAACCACTTCAATGCCGTTTATATTGTAATGGGCTTTAGTCTGAATCATGTCGTTTAAAAGACCAAGCTGTTCAGGGCTTATTTCTCTGGCAATCATATCAGATACAACATTCAGGTTAGCCCCCTTTGAGACTAAAAATGCAGCAGCGATAAAATCTTTTTCAGTAGTAGAAGAAAAGGTAAAAGAGCCTGTATCTTCATATATGCCAAGGCATAAAATGGTTGCTTCATCAGGGGATAAATCTATTCCTCTTTCCCTGATGATTTCGATTAATATCGAAACTGCTGCTCCTGTTAAGCAGTTAACTTCGTAATCTCCCTTTATATCATCCGGCTTGGATGGATGATGATCGTAAATATGGATTTTCAGATCGGAATTTTGCAGAATAGATGCAAATTTTCCAATTCTGCTTTTCCTTTTTGTATCGACAAGAACAAGAGTTTTAATCTTTGACAAATCAATATCGTTTATATTTGCCATATTGGAGAGATACACCATTGAATTTATGAAAAAATTTCTCAGGTTTTTTTCATATGATCCCGGAAACACCAGAACAGAATCCGGATAAAGCTTCTGGGCAGCCAGCATGGATGCAACTGCATCAAAATCTGCATTAATATGCGTAGTTATTACAGTGAGTTTTTTATCATCTGATATTGTTTTTGCCACAATCAAGTCCTGCCTTAAAATAAATTTTGAGTTCTTGACCCTTTATAATCAATTGCTTATAACACATAAAATGGTTTATCAAGACCAGATTAGTTTCTTGTTTTTACCTTGATTAAACCCTCTTTTTCCATTAGGTTGTTTTTATGGGCTATGTCTTTGATTTTCATGATGCTGAGGCTTATGAGCAATGGCTTGAAAATCCTCAAAACAGATTTTTTCTTGAGCTTGAAAAGCATCTTATGGTTGATATGCTCAAGCCTGTTCACGGAGATTCGATTATCGATATAGGATGCGGAACAGGATTATGCCTCTTGCCGTTTTTAGAAATGGGACTTAATGTAACAGGCATAGACCCGTCTCCCTACATGCTTGACATTGCAGCAAAAAATCTTGGAAATCATGCTGATCTTCACCGGGGATTTGCCGAAGACCTTCCATTTGACGATAACTCTTTCAATTATTCATGCCTTGTTACCAGCCTGGAGTTTGTAGAAAATCCTGAAAAAGCCATCGAAGAAGCATGCAGAATAACTAAAGACAGAATATTTATCGGCGTATTAAACCGTTATGCGATTAAGGGACTCCAAAGACGTGTTAAGGGGATGTTTATTAAAACCGTATATAATCGCGCAAACTTCTTCAGCATATGGGAACTGAAACAAATCATCAAGAATGTTTTAGGCGATGTTCCCATATCGTGGAAAACAATATATCAGCTTCCTGTAATACATGGAAATATTGCATCCAAAGTAGAACATATCAACCTGTTGCAAAAATTTCCATTTGGGGCTTTCGCCGGCATGGTTGTTACTCCTGTTCCGCGTTATAAAACACGAGTTCTTCCGCTTAAATGTCGCATAAAGCAAGAAACCAAGCCGGCAGCTGGTTAGGAATATAGAATCATTTACCGATTATTTGTAGTCAATTCTTGCTCACCTCCGGCGAGAAGCTAAAGCAAGTGGGTTGTTTCTAATTAAGCGGGTGTGATCTCAGAGAGACCTTTGCAGAATGCGACATTTTTTCGTCAGGCGAGGAAGGCGAAAATTTCAACCGCAGGAATATATTGAATATTTCGAGGATTGAAATTTGAGCTTGACGCCGCATCACGGAAAAATGGCAGTTATGCAAAGGTCTCTCAGAGGGTACAAGGGGTCAAGAACCCTTTTTTAAACCAAATTCGACCTTGATTGTGTAAAAATTGAGATTTTGCAGGGATCTTTGATAAGGAGCAATAATTATGGAAGCATATCTTTATAAATCTTTAAAAGAAGAAAAAGTGCAATGTAATTTATGCAGCCATCGCTGCATTATAAAAAATGGAGATCGTGGAATATGCGGTGTGCGTGAAAATCAGGGTGGAATACTTAAAACTCTGGTTTATGGAAAAATTATTGCCAGTAATGTTGATCCCATTGAAAAAAAACCCCTGTTTCATGTTTTCCCCGGCAGCAGATCATATTCGATTGCCACTGCAGGTTGTAATTTTAAATGCAAATTCTGCCAGAACGCGGATATTTCGCAGATGCCTTCAGACAATAATGGCATCATAGCCGGTGAATCATACACTCCTGAAGATGTTGTGGACGAAGCAGTAAAGGCAAACTGCAAAAGCATAGCATATACATATACTGAGCCCACCATATATTTTGAATTTGCATATGATACCGCAAAACTGGCTCATGCAAGGGGAATCAAAAACGTGTTCATAACAAATGGATACATGACTTACGAAGCCCTGGAAATGATAAGCCCTTATCTTGATGCAGCCAATGTAGACTTAAAGGCATTTAATGAAAATTTTTATAAGGAGATTGTCAAGGCCAGGCTGGAGCCCGTCAAGGAGACATTGAAGCTGATGAAAAAGCTCGGCATCTTTCTGGAAGTCACGACCCTGCTTATTCCGGGGTTAAATGACGATTCAGAAGAGCTAAAAGAACTGGCTTCATTTATAGCAGGGGCTTTAGGCCGTGAAACACCATGGCATATAAGCGCTTTTTATCCAACATACAAACTTACAGACCGGCCTCCAACACCGGTTGAAAGTCTTGTTAAAGCCCGCAAAACAGGAATTAATGCCGGGTTAAAATATGTTTATATCGGAAATGTAACGGGCGAGGATGGAGAAAACACGTTTTGTTACAAATGCGGAAAAATGCTTATCAACCGTGTAGGCTTCTCTATAATTAAAAATGTGCTTAAAAACGGCTGCTGCCCCTATTGCGGAACACGAATTGATGGAATCGGGCTTGATGGATCATGAAGCATCTGGAGCGGTTTCTTGCAATAATTCTCCCTCTCAACCAAAGAATTTTGCATTGAGTTTCATTGTTTTGGTACCCTATAATAGGCCTCTAATATAGGGTTAAGAGACCATTGAGAAATGTTCAGTTTTGTTCAAGTTCAAGAAGGGTGAAAATTTTAACCACAGGAATATAATAAACTACCCCGCTGCTTGCGGCGGGGTAGTTTATTTACTTGCAAACAATTTTGGGTTACGTCAAGGTAAGTATTTAGTTGAATTGGGTGAAATCTTAATTTAATACTAAAGCTATGCTATATCTGATAATAGGCCTTGAAAACTACAGCCCTGTCACCTTGACCAATGCCATGATTTATACTACTGCCACCGATATCAGCGGACAAATCCACAATAGACGTCTTGGGCTGCTTGGCGCATTAAGGTCCAAGGATAATCAAGATTTGGCCACTAACATTAAGGTCGGCAGCCAGGAGGCGTCTGAAAGGACGCAGATTAAAATAAGCAATATTACTACTATATAATCTCTGAGGTATGAGATGAGAAAAAAACAAATCATTTTTTTATACGTACTGCTTTTTGCAACCATTATCTTTTCGCCTCCCCTCTGTTTGGCAGAACAAGAATGTCCATACGATTATGAGGAGAAGAAGGTTATTTGGCAGGCTGTGCAAGCCAATGCCGACCATGCTCGTTGTTCTAGCAGCTTCATCACCTACTGGCCGGCGTCCGAGGTAGTAAAAACAGACAGCGGCGAAGTAGGCCTTAAAAGCCCTGGGGTAAGAGTGAAAATGTATAACCCGGGACGTATGAACGAATCGCGATATGGGGCAGAGTGCCGCTATCCATTTTATGAAAAGTTTACTCGCCGCACTGTTTTAAAGGAGGAGTATGGCCGAATAATAGAATATGGACCCGTACCGGCAGGGTCAAAAGAGTACATTGAAAATGGTGCACTTTGGTTTAAGGAATACCACGGACAAGGGGCAAAAAAATATTTAGGGCGGGTAAAGGTTATAACAGCCTGTAAAGCAAACACTACAGATGCATCCCAACCGTATTTGTTTTCATCTCCTTATGCTGTTGCCTTTGAGATTGGAGATGGAGAAAAGCAGCTGGGGAATATCAAGGAGATGGCCCGGAAAATTTTGCAGCAACTTATTGATTCTGGATACGCAATGGGCTTTTTTCGGCCAGCACATTGTTATAATGGCTTGACGGATACTGACTCAGGCGAGGTAGATACTGACAAGGGCGGGGTATGTGATGCTGTTGCCGAAAAGTCTGAGGAGGGTGTGGATGATACTGCCGGTCGTGAAGCAGAAGAGGAGGATGCCTGTTATAACAGAAAGAAGGATAAGGCTGAAGAGGGTGTTGATTGTGGAGGATCATGTGACCCTTGCTCGATAGAGATCGAGCTCGACCGGAATGAATTTGCCAGCAACTTCAATGGTAAGGACACCATTGTTATCTCCGGAATTTTCAGAAAGATTCTCCATCCCTATAAAAAGAAACTCAATAAAGGCGTAGCCGGAGAGAAGATCACCCTCAGCGGCGATCGGAGCAGGGCCGGGCAATTACTCAAGTCCCGTTCAACCAAGACAGATTCCTCGGGGCGTTTTCGTTTTGAGGTGGTTCTGCCCGAGTACAAGGAGCGTCATCGTCTCAAGGGCAGGAAGGTGGCGTTCAATGTTTCCACTAAATATGAAAATGCCCTTGTCTTTATCGGCCAGAGTCAATCCAAACCACAGATTATCAACCTGAAAAAAAATGTTCCAAAACCCTTAGGCAATGGGGCCTGGGGGACATTTTCCTTTCAGGTTGTAGATAAGGAAAATGATGTGGAGGAGATCATCCTCTTTGCCCCCAATGGTAAAATGCAATGGGCTAATAATAAGCGGTATAAGGGGACCCTCATAGAAGGGGGGGAGAAAAATACCAATCCCGTAACCCTAAAAGGCCTCTATCCCGGAGGAGACATCAGGTTCGGTTGGATGCCTCCGCCCATGGGAATGAATTTTGATGTGAGTTTTTGGGATAAGCAAAAATCGGCATTTTTTGGTTCCGACTCGGTCACCGTCGGCGGCCTGAAGATGGGCAACGATGAGATGTACAATTATGCCTCTGGTAAGATGACGAATATGTCGGGCAACATGAAAAGGCTCATCGAAAACTACCAAAAACAGGGTTTTTTGGTTGGCAATGATCATTTGAAGAAACTTAAAGGCATGAAGAGTATGCGTAACGACGCTGCTCTGGGCATGTTTGGCCGAGTTATGAACGGCTATAAGGTTTATAACAGTGGCATCTCAACGATTAAGACCATGGCCGAACATACCCGGGTGGTGGTGCGGGAGGCGGAAACAGGCAGTGAGGGCATGGTTCGCGGTATGTTGGTGGCCATCGAAGGGATCGGGCTGGTTGAAGCAGGGATTGCTGCGATCTTGCCCGAGACTTTGCAGAAGTCCATCGTCGGAAAGAATTTGAGCCAGGGTAAAAAGATTGTTGTTGATAGCGTGATAAAGAGCATGAAGGGTTCTCTGGAATATGCCGCGGATACCTTCAGGGCAGGGCGGGCCAAGGTGCATACCCGTAAGGTGACTCTGCTGGTGCAGGCAGTTGATAAGGCCGGGAACAGAAGCGATGTCGAACCTCTACTTGTTGATGTCCTCTATTACTCCAGCCATCCGGAGGGCAAATAATGAAGCGCGGAATAAAAGTCTTTGTCTTGGTGAGCATCTTCTTTTTGTTGGCCTCCTCGGGGCAGGCCTATGAACTGAGCGGCGGCAACAAAAAGGATGCAAATGAGTTGGTAAGAATAATTAACCTTTACTATAAGGCAAGCCAGCAGGAAGATACCAAGAGTTATGCTGATTTGTTTCTCTTTGCCAGCAAGGAAAATATGGCTGAACGAATCGGCACAGCCATTAAGCTTTGGCAGATGTATGATCTCAAGGATTATAAAGTACAGGTGCAGGAAATTTCTATTTCCCCTAGCGGAACGACTGGCCTTACACGATATCAGGTTAAAACCACTCTGGCCAATATTCAGGGAGAGAAAAAGTCAACCGAGAACGAGTTTATGGCCCTGTTTTTTAAACAGGACGGCACATGGTTACTCGCTGATATCAATTTTGCCGATCAGTACCAGGCCACCATGGAACAGCTCAATATGGTGCAGAGTTACGCTGCTCACCCGGATAATGTTCTGCCGGTGCCGGCCAAAAAACTATTCTCGAAAAAACAAAAGAAGATATCAAGCGCCAAAGCTGGTAAGGGCAAGAAGAAGGATAAAAAACTCAACCTCAGTGGCATGAAAAAATATAAGGATAAAGAGCATAAAGCCTTCTTTTATTATCCGGAAAAGATGACCATTACCACCAAGGGGGCAAAGGCCGACTTTAAAAACAACGGTGGCTCTGTTCATATTACCTATGAGCCCATGTCCTATGCCAAGAATGGTGGAAAATATAAAAACAGTAAGGACTTGGTTCGTTTTGTCTCCGAGAAGATGCAGAAAGAATTTAAGGCGAGGATCATGGATATCTCTTCTGTGCAGGTGGGGAGTTTGAGCGGCACCAGACTGCGATTTTCATGGTCCATTGAGGGACAAGAACTTGAACAGGTGGAGACGGTCTTGGATGGGCCAGAAAAAATGTTTTCATTCGGTATGCTCGGTTCACCTAATGCTTTTAAATCTTATACCGCCCGCTATGAATCCATGTTTGGGAGTTTTTATTTCGGAGAAACGATAAGTGCGAAGAAGGAAGAGAAAAAAGAGGTGATCCTCATAGCCTTTCCTGATCGGGGGGCTGTTACCGGAACAATCACCAAGGAGCCTTTTACTGTGGTTTTTACTACGGAAAGAGATGCCAAGCATGTTGTTAAATGCACCACCATGGAACAAGCTCCGGTCTATTTCGTCCTCTATGATGATCAGGGTAAGAAGGTGGATGAAAACTACAGGGAGGGGCAGCTATATAAGGGCTTCAAGGAGGTTTTACCAATAGGGAAAAAATATTTTCTCATGGTAGCCCCCTTCAAAAACATGAACCTTGGCAAGCCTGTTACCTTGCAGATTTATACTGAGTAGATTAAGGCCAGGAGGATTAAAGATTAAAGATAAACATATTGGAAGTAGTTTTGATGTTGGGACAAAACGATAGATTTTAAATTGAAAAACATCAACCCTAATCGGGTAAGGGGGAGTTTCTCTCTCCCCCCCTCCCCACAACACCACGGCATGCGGGTCCGCACCGGGCGTTTCACAAAGCTTATCGGGCCGTAGCCGGATAGTGAATGTTAACCCAAAGTTCCTTAATGGAGATTAACCCCTGTTTCTTCAACCACTGATTCGTCATGCCTGCCTGTGTCGCTAAAGTCCGTGCCAGATTAATCTCATGTACGACATTGTAAGTCGAGTGATAAATTATTATGCACAGCGCGTGCCTGAAGCTCTTGCCGAATTCAGGTGGCAAATAGACCAAAAGAATATATCCCGAACCAATTTTGAAGATGCATTCGAAAAATTAAGTCCAGCGCTTCTTCAAACAAGGTCCATTTCAGAACCATTAATGAGGGTCAAGGGCTTCGACTACAGTAGTCTCAGTCAGTATGAATTCGAAGATGGAAGGGTGCCGGAATATATAAATGAAGTTTATGGGATTGAGGCTTGTTCTCGCTGTTGACATACAACGTTACGGGTTCAACCTGTCTATAATCAGTTGATATGAGGAAACGGCATCTACAGATCCACTTCCTGACATAGGCCCCGAATCATACATATAATTTGTAGAGTCCTCGGATTGTTCGGTATCAAAGAGCAACCTGCCGTCCTGTGTACCGTTGATACTCCTCTGAACAGCGTATAAAGATGACGTAGTGTTATATAATGACGCGCTAGCGTCATTGGCCTTGTTGAATTCGCTGCTGGTTGCACCGCTTGGGACATGCTTATAGCTAATGTTCAAAGTGCCATTAGCGTAACTTATACCATATCCCAAAGGTGAAGTATAACCTCCGGGAGTAATCGTATACGTTCCTTCATTAGTGGCTCCTTGAGACGTCCCGGAATAGGCAAGGGTTCCACCAAAAGTATTGGCAGCTGTGTCTCCGTTAACAAATCCGCCTGTAGTCACGCCGTTTCCTCCGGAATATGCAATTCCACTATAGGTAGTTTGATCGTTGGCTGTAACGGTCGCCGCAGGTGCTTCTCTATAAACAGCGTAATTGCCTGTTCCTAACGCGGTAGTATAATTTGTTGTGGTTTCATCGCTGTTATACCGAAACCGGCCGCTCGCTGATCCGATATAATCTGTCAGGCCTGTGCTATCGGTGACACTGCCGGAATAGAGTGTGCCCCGGCCTCCGCCGCCCACAGTAACAGTTCCGCCGTCAATAATTATATTGCCGCCTGTCGCGGTTCCGGCTGATGCACTTTTGCCTGCGTTAAGCTTTACGGCGTCATCCGTAGTATCATCGGTCTCGATAGCGCCGGTTAGAGTAAGGTCATTTGCAAGCGTTGCAATGTCCACTGTCCCGGTCGATGTAACAGCGCCAATGCTCATGGCGTTTTTGTCGACCAGGTTCAGGTCCTTAGCTGATACCACAGTTACCGTTCCACCAAAATCGTTGCCAGTATTGGAGAGAGTCACATCATTGGTACCCGAGGTAACTCCTGTAGTTCCTGTAACCGCTAAGGCACCGCTTTGGGTAAGGGTTCCTCCGGTCTGCAGGGTAAAATTGCCCGATACTGTGGATGCACCTAAGTCCATGGCATTAGTGTCACGAAGGCTCACATCAGCGCCGGTTACCGATACCGCTCCGGTAAAATCGTTTGTGGCGGTATCGAGAGTCACGTTGTTGCCAGCATTAGATATAGTGGTTGTGCCGCCAACATCCAAGGCGCCTGTCTGGGTGATGGCTCCGCCTGCCGTCCAGCTCAAATTACCGGTTACCGTGTGAGCGCCTAAGATCACCGCGTTAGTATCCGTTAATGTCGCATTCTGAGCGCTGGTTACGACCGCTGTACCAAAATTGTTTCCGGCGGTGTTTAATAATATGTCGTTAGCACCCGTTGAAGTAAACGTCGCCGTGCCAGGCGCTATCAGAATACCGCTCTGCGTCAAGGCGGCACCGGTAGCTGTTAAGTCGCCTGTTATTGTCAATGCGGCCAAGTCAAGAGCTGTAGTGTCCAGGACCGATACATTAGCAAGCGTGCCGCCCGAGGCAAAGGCTACTGTAGAGCTAAAGCTGTTCCCTGCGTTAGCTACAGCAATACTCTGGCCGAGTGCGGCTGTAAATGTCGCCGCACTCGTAATATCTAAGACGCCGGAGTTGGTAACGCCGCCGCCTGTGGCCGTTACAGCGTAAGTGCCCGAGACTGTGCTGGCTCCAAGATCAATAGCGTTCGCGACAACCAATGCTACGTCAGCGCCGGTGACTGAGACCGCTCCGGTAAAGTCGTTTGTGGCATCGTTAAGGGTTACATTATTGCCTGCGTTAGATATAGTGGTTGTGCCGTCTACATCCACGGCGCCTGTCTGGGTAATGGCTCCGCCTGCTGTCCAAGCTAAATCGCCCGTTACGTTATGCGCACCTAAGACCACCGCGTCAGTATCCCTTAATGTCGCGTTCTGAGCACTGGTTACGACTGCTGTACCAAAATTGTTTCCGGCGGTATCTAATAATATATTGTTCGCACCCGTTGAAGTAACTGTCACCGTGCCCGGCGCTATCAGGTTGCCACCGCTCTGCGTTAAGCCAGCGCCAGTCGCTGTTAAATCACCTGTTATCGTCAATGCGGCCAAGTCAAACGCTGTAGTGTCCAGAACTGATACATTAGCAAGCGTGCCGCCCGAGAAAGCTACCGTAGAGCCAAAGCTGTTCCCTGCGTTAGCTACAGCGATGCTCTGGCCGTCTGCGGCTGTAAATGTCGCCGGACCCGTAATATCTAAAGCGCCGGAGTTGGTAATGCCACCGCCTGCTGTGGCCGTTACAGCGTAAGTGCCCGAGACTGTGCTGGCTCCAAGATCAATAGCTCCCGCATCAACCAATGCTACATCATTACCCGATACTACCGATACTGCTCCGGCAAAGTCGTTGGAGGCATTATCAAGCGTTACATTATTATCCTCTCCGGCGGTAACTCCTGTAGTCCCTGTAACCGCTAAGGCACCGCTTTGAGTGAGAGCGCCTGCTGTTTGCAGTGTAAGATCACCTGATATTGTGGATGCGCCTAACTCCATGGCATTGGCATCACGCAGGCTTACATCATCACCCGATACTACGGATACCGCTCCGGTAAAGTCATTCGTGGCGGTATTGAGAGTCACGTTGTTGCCAGCACCGGCGGTAACTCCTGTAGTTCCTGTAACCGCTAAGGCACCGCTTTGAGTGAGAGCGCCTCCGGTCTGCAGTGTAAGGTTGCCCGATATCGTGGATGCGCCCAAGTCCATGGCATTGGCATCACGCAGGCTTACATCATCACCCGATACTACGGATACCGCTCCTGTAAAATTATTGGAAGAATCATCTAAAGTAATATTATTGCCAGAGCCGGCGGTAATTCCTGTGGTGCCGGTTACCACTAAAGCGCCGTTTTGAGTGAGCGCTCCGCTTGTTACAAGCGTTAGGCCGCCTGATATTGTTGAGGTGCCTAATAGCATGGCATTGGTATCGCACAGGCTTACGTCAGCGCCGGTGACTGATACTGCTCCGGTAAAGTCGTTTGTGGCATCGTTAAGGGTTACATTATTGCCTGCGTTAGATATAGTGGTTGTGCCGTCTACATCGAGTTTTGCGCTCTGCGTAATGTTCCCCGCGCTTGTAAGTAATAGGTTCTCATTGGCGGTGATGGCTCCTTCAATAGCAATCGTGGAGCTATTCTGAAGCGTCGTACTATCGCGAAAAGTCGTGGCAGCGCCTACTGTAATAGCGCCGGCCGCGGAGTTACCAACGGTTATGCTTGAGAAATCGTCATTAAAAAGATCAGAAAAATAATTGGCCGGAAGGCTAAGCGTTCCCGCGCCGCCGGCGATTCCTATGCTGGTACCGTCGGTACGCGGTCGGAAAATTAGATTTCCGGTGCCTGAAATAACGGCCCGATTATAAAATGAATTCGCGTTTATTATTAAATCACCGGCGCCAACCTGGCTAAAACCTTCCGTTGCGTCTAAACGAACGTCATAGGGAATTTTCACGGATCCTTGATTGCCTGCGGTACCTGTCAGTACAATGTTACCGCCTCCGGTCGCGCGAATAGAATCGGTTCGGTCGCTATAAAACCCCGAGCTGCCATTCTTCTCGGCACCGTTAGTACTACCGACTCCCGTAATAGTAACTGCATCGTTTCCGCTGGTAGCAGCCGACGTGATCACGTGAGCAGATCCATTCCCATCAATCTTTACACCATCACACCAACCAGCGGACCCTTGAGAAATCCCATCTATCAGGATGGTTCCCGTTCCGGAGTTTACGCAAACGGCGCCGGTCGAAGCAAAGCGTACACCGTTCGGATTGTCAGTGACATCCTGTGATATGCTCCCCGTGCCGCTTTTGCCATACATGGCAATATTACCGCCACTTGTAGTGAGCGTAGTGCTCTTTAAAAAGACACCGTTATTATCGGTGTTTCCTGTACTGTTTCCTAATGCGTAACCATCGCCTACGGTAAGTCCGTTCCAGGTGATAGATCCGCCGGCACTGGCACTTCCACCCATCCAGAGATGGCCTCCGTTTGTAGAAATTGAACTGCCGGTGTTAATGGCAACATAGCCAGTGCCAGTTGCGTCACTGTTCGACCATAAAACGACATGTAATTTATTACTTGTTGAGCTTATGGTGCTATTCGAACTAAGAGAAATGTTTTCGGTGGCTTTTAACGTAAGTGTAGCATACCCACCGAGGGTCTTGGCTATATCTACCCCACTATTTAATGTAATATTGCCGGTTACATCGTTTAAAACTGATGTCCCTGTATCTAAAGTCGTCACGTATCCTGTAGCGATAGTCTCGTCGATAGCAGCATCTGTCGGGTCGATCAACCAGAGACCTCCATTACCAAATGGCGCTCCAGCCGTAACAAAAAAATCATCTTTATAGCTTACTGTGTGCGCGGATGTTTCGATAAACCCGCCGTCACCCCCGTCAGGAGCAGATGCATCCAACCTGCCCCCAACGATAGTCTCACCACTTTCCATATCGGATAATAAAAGTATACGGCCTTCCTTCTCCTGAAGAGTATGCGCTTCTATAATTCCTTCGTTATTTACAACAGCGGTTGTAAGATCATCAACCGCTTTAGCTGTCATGACAACAAGGCCGCCGTCAGCTTTTATTAACCCCTTGTTTTCTGCAAGCGCGTCCACGGCCCCCTTATCAACAGTGTAATTGATGAGGCCGTCTCCGTTAAAATCGAGGTTCACTTTATCCGCGGCGGCCATAAGGACGCTGCCTTGCGGAGCATTTATCGTTCCTTCATTCCTGACATCGGGGCTCAGGAAGGCGGCATACATTCCGTCAGCCACCTGTATATATCCCTGATTTAAAACCGCTCCGGGCGTGCCGGTCGCGCTGAAAGCGTAATTTCCGGCCATAAAATCTTCGTTTGTAATATTAAGCGACGATGCTACCAGAGCGCCTACGTTCACCTGCGCTGTCGGGCCAAAGATTATGCCCGCGCTGTTTAAAAGAAAAACCTGGCCATTTGCGTTGAGCTGCCCGAAAATCTGCGATGGAGATGTATCATATATCTTGTTTAACGCGGCGCTGGAAACTCCCGGCTGCACGAACTGCACGCCGGCATCCGGCCCTATGTTAAATGTGGACCACTCGGTGATCATTCTTTCCGTATTCTGATTAATCGTCATCTGATTGCCGGTTGAGGATATATCTCCGGAGCCGGATACTATCTGGCCGCCTGCAGGCAATTCACCGGGTTCCAGAGCCATAAGAGGAGGGCTCGAAACGTACATGAAAAAAGAGATCACCATGATCGTATAGAAAAAACGCTTAGCTATTTTCATAAATGACACCTTTAAATATTCTCTCAATAGGATCAGAACAAGATTGTTCCCTGGACCCAAAATCGCCCATTGTCACTTCGGCTGTCAGCGTCATTGCCAGATGTGTCGCGCCCCGGATTATCGCCCAATTTGAAAGCATAAGAAAACTGCACGCGATATAAATCCTCTTTCCCAACAGTTATTCCGGTGCCTATCCCCTGCAGCCAGTATCGATTATCCCCCGTGGCGCTGGTCACTGAGTTTGACCACGTGTTTTTATGTAAAACCGCGTATCCGGCATCATAAAATCCGACCAATTGTGTTTTAAGCCATGAAGGCATAAATGGAAGATCCAGGCGGGTTTCAAATGTCATTATGTTGCCTTCATCCGATGCGGCTTCCCCCACAGGATAGGCGCGAACTCCCGTGGGCCCGCCTAAAATTATCTTTTGTGATGTATCAAGATTGCAACTTGAAGCCTGGCCCCGGGCTGAAAAAAGTAATGAGATATTTTCATTAACCCGCTGTAAACGCGCCGCCAGATACGATGCCCGGAAATAACCGCCGTTTGTACCGGCGCCGGCATCATCCAGGTCCTGCCCGGCATTAACGTTAACGCTACCGGCATTAAGTGAAACTAAAAAGTAATTCAGGCCTCCTCCAAAAAAATTATCGTATATGTTGCCTTTTATGTAAGTACTGCCGGCATGGATATCGCGGGAACTATATGAGGTATCGTAAAATCTATCATTTAAGTGAAAATAATCGTAGCCGGCACCTATCCAGAGATCGGCTGTCCTTCTAAGTATGATGGGATATCTGATGCCTGCATTACTTGTTATGGCATAACCATCACCATCTAAATTTTCAAGTTTATCTCCCAGCTTATAATGCAAGCCGTTACAGGTAAAATCCGCGAACAATCCTCGATCTCCTACAGGGAAAGACAGATGCGCGATGCCCTGGTTCAGATTTTTGGAATTTATATACATAAGCTGGATCTTGTCCCCGTGATGGGACGTATCTCCAAAAGACGCTTGCGCGATCCTTCGAAAAACGCCGGTGGACTCATTGCCAAAGTTGTCCAGATAAGCCACACCGGTTAGCCATTTACCTTCCTTCGCGTCTATAGAGACTTTTGTCGTTCCTGGGGCGTCCCCCTTATCCAAATATGCGCGAGAGGATATACCGGGCAGTTCATTAATCAATAGAACCGCGCGTTCCATGGCGCCTACATGAATCGCTTCACCTTCAGGAACCGCACGCTCAGCCATATTCTCAAGTAAACGTTTATTGATCCTGTAAGGTTCGGTCACCGATACTTTAATCTTCCCGTCAAGGCTTCCCGGGACAATCATTATCTTTACTACACCGTCTGTCACATCCTGCTCGGGAAGATAAGCACGCGCTAATAACAACCCGGAACGTTTTCTCAAATACTCTGTAATATCGTAAACTAAATGACGCAAATCCGTAAAAGTTGCCTTCTTCCCGATATAAGGTTCAGTAATTTTGTTTAATTCTTCAAGGGAAACAATCGAATCATATCCGGCTAACTCTATTTTTTTGACAAAGATTACATGTTCGGGAGCCGGTTTCAATTCAGGGGGTTTTTCTACCGTGTCGCCGGGAGGGGTCACCTGCATCTTGTCGATTGATTTTTGTAACTTTTCCTGTTTTTCCTCAGTCATTATGGTTCCCGCGCTGGGGGGGGCGGCTAAAGCATTCGAAGACACGAATAAACACAGGATCATAGAAACATAAAATAATATTGAACTTCTTTTAATCATGGGCTTTGTTTTCGTTGTATGAAGTATCGGGCGGTTGTTTATCCTGTATTGATTCCTCAACAGCTATCTCGGGATCCCTGTCATCGTCGCTGTCCTTTATGATTTCTTCGGGGGGAGCCGGTTTGAAATTCAGCAGGGTACTCTGTTCCTTTTCCTGCCGCTGTTCGCTTAATATGGTACCCGAGTCGATCTGGCCGAAGAGGATCGGAGCGACCACTATTATTGTGATTAAGAAGATTATACAAATGAATGCGGTTTTTTTCATGCTGCCTTTTACGCCGGTAAGCGAACTCAGGGTCACCCATTCAAGGGGAGGTCAGGTAAAAGAAAAGACGCGCCGCCCCTTTAGAAAAACGAGTTGTTGTTATAATCCGCCCAAGATCACTCCTTTCTAGTGATAACAGGCTTAAATCCATGATTTATATAATTTATAATTAAGATACTGTCAATTTTTTTTGAGGAAAGTGAAGAAAGGTTATCAAGTCTGCGAGTGACTTTTGTTGTTAATTAGCCAGGATTGATGGTCTCGTAGTACGCAGTAACAACTGGCCAAAAATCTTGGGGACATCCTTTAGTTTTGCAGTTTTAGGGGGGTGGACATGACTCTAAATTTTTAAACTTGTAAAAGCCAGGCCTTAGAGGGGACTAAAAAGATAATAAATTGACTTATATATTAATTTGATATATAGAATTTTGAATTATTTTTGATATGATTTTGAAAGTCAAAAAAGGATGATCAGTTGACCAGACATTCTATTACAGAAAAATAAGGCCCCTTCTTCTCGTTAGGCGGAAAAAAATTAGAAAGGCGATCTTAGCATGAAAAAGTATGATCAAATAATAATCGTTTGCCTCCTTGTTTTTACAATGGCTTTTTTCGTAGGATGCAGTTCAGAAAAAGAAATCGGAGCTTCGAACCGGAATAATTTAAATATTGAATCCCCGCAAAAGCTTCTTGTGGAAATCAAAGCGTTGGGGCCACGGTTTTTTGTAAACGCCAATAGTTATGACATTCTTATTGAGGCACTTGGTACATATAAAGGCGAAGGTATCGTTATCAACAGTTTAGACGGTATGACTATCGTTGCCAATCAGGCCTACCTGGCAATGATGGGCTATGCGGCGGGAGAAATCAAGTCCATTACGTATCAGCAGCTCACGCCTGCGAAATGGCACGCAATGGAACAGGAACTTTTTCAAAAAGTTTTAAAAACAGGGTACTCCGGCTTCTATGAAAAGGAATATATACGAAAAGACGGATCGGTATTTCCAATCCGTATCCATACGTGGTTAATGATGGACGAAGAGCAAAAACCGTATCGTTTGTTCGGCCTCATTCAAGATATTTCCGCGGGGAAGAAATAGGAGAGTCATGTGAAACAGAAATTGGTTCTGGTTCCCGGTATCGCGGGAAATGAATACCTGTGGCAATTTCAAATTAGGCATCTTTCAGCCATTGCTGACATTATCGTGCCGGATGTAAGTAATTGTACCAGCCGGGAGGCATGGGTGGAGGCTATTTTACATTGTACTGAAGGGAAATTCGCACTTGCCGGCGCCTCTATGGGAGGATGGGCGTGTTTCCAGGTTGCGGCAGAGCATCCCGAAAGAATTACGAAGTTGGCTTTAATTGGAACATGGGCCCGGCATTTGCCTGAAGTTGAAAAAGAACAATATGTAATTCTGGAAAATATAAAAAGCGGCCAGTTTGAAGCGTTTAAAAAGGGTTATCTCGATTATGTCTCAAACAATTTTGATTCCGGGAAAGATGAGTTTATCAAACTCGTCAAAGAAGGTATGGACTTTGTTGATGAACAGGTATTTGCAAATCATCTGGAATCATATCTGGGTGATTTTACCAGCGAAAAATTTCTTACGAGCATCACGTGTCCAACGTTGGTAATAGCTGCTCAAAATGATCCTATTTTCTCAGTCGAAGAGCATGAATATATCGCTCGATCAATTAAGGAGGCTAAAGTTGCCATAATTGATGATGCCGGACATCATATAATGTTCGAACAGCCTCAAGCCTTATCTGCATTACTCAGATATTGGTTGATGTATTATTAGAACAGGTTTTGCTTCTTTAACATAGT
>Ga0207996_1001052_pt1 | contig 20927 bp, 16 predicted proteins | sample AntAceMetag02UKG_FD_184773 | JGI IMG/M metagenome (GOLD analysis project Ga0207996, IMG submission 184773) | Saline lake microbial communities from Ace Lake, Antarctica - Antarctic Ace Lake Metagenome 02UKG (SPAdes) (version 2) | ecosystem: Environmental > Aquatic > Non-marine Saline and...
TTTTGTGGTAAAAAAATATTATAGCATGCCTTATTTTATTTTTATCTCAAATTCTGCCTTTATATTTTAATCTTAAGATCTTTTCCCCACTGTCACTTAAGCACTTTATATTTTTGGACAGGCTCTAGATAAGACTATGCCGCATTTTACAGGCTTTGATCTGGCCCGTGAGATACGAAAGATCAGGTCGGATATTTTGATAATATTATGTACCGGGTTAAATGAAAAAACAGACCTCGCAACGGCACAGGAGACAGGCATTGAAGAATTTATCATGAAACCGATTAATAAACAGAAAATAGCCAAGACGATCCGAAAGGCTCTGGACAAAAAACATTAACTTGCTTATCCATAAGACGCAAATAACCATCAGTAACATTAACAAAACCTAAAGTCACAGGCACGTGCCAGACTCTTAAATCTAATAAATGTCCATATAGAGTTTGATAATAGTAATATTTTTTGCAATTTAAAAATTGTGTTTACCGCAAATGTGGGGGCCATTGTCAGATTAAGTTTTAACCCGAGAATGTGAATTGTCAGGTTAAGTCCAGTCTTTCACACTTTAAGTACTTTAGACACTTCAAATACTTTAGGCACTTTATTGAACCCTTTGTCTGGCTGCATTTATGATCTCAATATTATCCGACTGATCCAGCCCAAGCCTTTCCAGCGTCACGTCATGGGGAATACCATGCCAGTCATATCCCTTTTCATCATATACTTCATCAGCCAGATTCTCATATTCTTTGCGGCGGTAAACGTGAAGCATTTCAAGCCTCTCTTCATCGTTTTTTGAATTGATATCAAGACCTGCAGTATCTGTAAGATATTTTTCGTAATACGCTTTTCTGGATTCATACTCATTCATAAACACCGGGGCCATTGCACGAAGCGGTATGACATCATGCTCACGGGTACCAAAACCCTGACGAAGGTTAATAAGCTTATGAAGAAGATAACATCTCTCTGATTCATTAAGAAGATCATCCAGAGACTTGTCCGTTCCCAGGGTCGCATTAACAAGTTCAAGATAATAGTCAATGGTCGGCAGATTCTTTGCGGGATCATCCGTATATTTGGCCTCAGGATGACGCACATCGATCCACGGAAGCTTACAAAGCCCCACAACATTAAACCATGTCCGGATAAGAGGGAACCATTTTAAAGCCATTGCTTTTTTCTTAAAAGTGGGGAGCTCTTTGTTTAGCTGATCAATGGCTATCAGCCATGCCTCGTCATGCTGAGGTCCTTTAAGAGCAAAACCATACCCCCCCTGCTGTGCAAGAGATTCTTTGGTAATGTACATGGAAAATTCCAGCCCTTTTGTTTCCATCGCAAAAAGAGAAAGTTCGTCCATAATATCAGCATATGACCTGCCGTTCCGGCTTGAAGCTTTATCCGCAACCCAGTTTTTCATATGGCGCACCCCCCGGCCTGCCTCCCGGGCAAAAGCACCCTGCCCGCCTGCGATGCGGTGAAGCAGTTCCATAACTGACCCGGCATTGTCCCAGGTCAGTTCAAGTCCTTCAGTATCCTCTTTGGTAACAAGGCCCCTTTCGTAAGCTTCAAAAAGAAAGGACATAACCACCCCTGCACTTATGGTATCCAGACCATATTCATCACAGTAAAAGTTGTATTCAAACATATATTCTATGTCAAAAATACCCAGGTTTGTAAGGTTTGCCGCGGATTCGTATTCCGGTCCGTCAACCGCGACAGTACGGCCGGCGAAAGGGCCAGTTAAAAGCTTGTGCTCATCATATCCCTTTGTACAGCCAAGGTTACAGCCTAAAAAACAGCCGTCCGGAACATTTTGTTTAAAATATTTTTTCTCAAAAACCGAGCCGGAAACATTATGCGCTTTTTCATCAGAGCCGTACTGATAATTATTTATCGGAAGCAGGTGAAAAGAGTTCATCATATCAATTAAGGCGGTCGTCCCCTGGGTACAGAGACTCATCGCCTTGGGATCGACTTTATCTATGACATTTCTTAAATTTTTGCCTGCAGCCCTGACACGCTCGCGGTCTGCCGGATGATTGGAATTGCTTTTTGATTCATCACATTTTGCAACGATACCCCACAGACCTTTTTCACGCATCACAGAACCGGTACCGCCCCTTCCCGCCTGTTTCGCCCGGCAGCGTTTCCTCCTCACATCATAATAAACACTGTTCACACATCCGAAATACGTATTCTTCGCTCCGGTTCCAGCGCACACAAATGCAACATTTGATAATTTACCGTCACCATTCCACTGTTCAACAAGGTTATCAGCTTCAAGAAGGGTATTTTTCGTTTCCGGTGCTTTTTTAATACTGACTTCACCGTTATTTCCGTCAATAACAACAACAACGTCCTCTTTTGATTTCCCCACCACTGAGACCGCATCAAATCCTGACAGTTTTACCAGCGGAAAAAAGTGTCCGCCCACGTTTGAATCACAAAAAGTGTTGGTAAGAGGAGAAATTGTACCGACAATGAACTTGCCTGAACCTGCAAAACCGGTCTCCCCGCAAAAGGGCCCTCCGGCAAAAGCAAGTACGTTTTCCGGACTGTCAAACCGTGTGCCTTCATTTGTCCCGTCATATACCAGTTTCAGACAATACCCTCTGCCGCCCACAAACTGCCTGCGCATCTCGTCCGGCACCTCTTTTACCCTGATCTTCTTTTCAGACAGGTCGACTTCCAGGATCCGGTTTGTATAACCCTTTTCAATCTCACTTCTGTTATATTTCAGTGAAGCATAAACCATTCGTTTCTCCGCATTAATCTACTAAAAACTTACTTGGAAGTTTCTAAATTACATTGTTATACATCAAATCGGTGATTATAGTAAAAGGACTGTTTTATGTCAATACAAATGGAAAATCCCGGCCGGTTTCCCGTTGATAAAATTAAAGACCAAACACATACCCGGTAAACGACCGATAAATAATCTATGCATAAAAAAAGGCAGGGGAAATAAACCCATGCCTTTTTTGTCTTATAATCCTTAATTGTTATTCTGCGACAACCCTTCTCAGCTGGAGAAAATCTGTCTGTCCCTTTAAAACTTTCATAATACCATCCTGAAGCAGTGTCCGCATCCCCTGACTGATCGCCAGTTTTTTGAGCTCCGCAACTTCCTCTTTTGCAATGATCTTCTTTTTCATCTCAGCAGTAGAAATAAGCAGTTCATGAACACCTGTTCTTCCTTTGTATCCTGTGTTTCCGCATTTCTCACAGCCAACAGGCCTGCAAAGTTTAATTTCCTCGCGCTTTATCCCGAGTTCAGGAAAAAGATCTTCACCATAGGTGTGTATAATCTGTTCAAGTTCCTCATCATCAGGGGTATAGGACTCTTTACACTCTCCGCAAAGGGTCCGGATAAGACGCTGTGCAAGAACACCGAGAAAGGCATCTGCAAAATTAAGCGGATCAATACCAAGATCGATCAGACGGGTTATTGTTTCAGGAGCAGAGTTTGTATGAAGTGTTGAAAAAACAAGGTGACCGGTCAGTGATGCTTCAACACCGATATGACAGGTTTCCTGATCTCGCATCTCACCGATAAAGATCACATCCGGGTCTGAACGAAGAAAGGAACGCATGGCAGAAGCAAAGGTCAGTCCGATTTTTGACTGCATCTGCACCTGCTGAAGACCGGGCTGCGTTATTTCAACAGGGTCTTCAGCCGTCCATATCTTTTGATTGGGAGTATTAATGTCACCCAGGATAGCATGAAGGGTGGTGGTCTTTCCGGAACCGGTGGGACCCACCACCAGGAAAATACCATGGGGATGGACAATCAGTTTTTTGGTTTCATCATAATTGCGCTGATTGAGATTAAGCTTATCAAAAGGAAGCACCCCCCCGCCCGCAAGCACACGAAGCACGGCACTTTCACCGTTAACCGTGGGAACCGTTGCCACGCGAAGCTCAAGACTTTTGCCATGAAACTTGGCTGTGATCTTACCGTCCTGGGGAAGCCTTCGCTCCGCAATATCAAGTTTTGAAATAATTTTAATACGGGCAAGAACAGCCTGAATATGACTGGCCGGGATCTTTAAGACCTCCCGACAGACACCGTCAACACGCATACGAACAACTGCGGGCATCTTTCCTTTGCTGGGTTCAACGTGTATATCGGATGCGTTCATTTTTGAAGCATCTACAATTATCTTATTCACAAGCTGAACAACAGTTGCCTCGTTCTCATTTACGGCTGACAGGGCATCACTTACACTCTCTGCACCGTCAACATCTATTTCGCTTTCAAGTTTTCCAATCAGATCATCAAGACCGGATCCGCCATCTTCCTCCCCTTCTCCGGCATCACTGACCCCGATTCCTAAATACTTAAGGATGTCCTCCTGAAACCCGACCCTTAGTTCATAAGTCCTTGCACCCAGCACCTGCTGGATCTCCATGATCCGGTTGGTGTCATTAGGGTTATCAATTAAAATAATGGCATTGTCTTCGTTGCCGGATAAAGGCACCCACATGCTTGTGCGCAGATAGGCTGTCTTTACCTTTCTAAACAGCTCGTCCGGAAGAATATGGTCCTCTTTATACTGATGATAAGGCACCTGGTAAAACCGCTCTAAGGACTCTCCCACCTCTCCCGGAAGCAGCTTCTCTTCCGACACCAGAAGACTTGCAACAGAGGCTTTTTCCTGTACAGCTTTCCTTTCCAGTTCCTCCAGTTTTTCCCGGGTTATCTTACCCCGGTGAAGCAGGTAATCAAACGGAGCCTGGGTTGCCTGCATATCATACTGGAATTTCTGCCCGATCAACTGGGAAAGCTCATTGGCATGTTTCAAATCCGTGTTTGTAAATGAATCGCCGTCCCTTCTGTTTATGACCTGCATCACCCCAAGGAGGGTATTTTTGAACTTTATCGGTACAACGATCATTGCTTTCGTACGAAACCCGGAAGCCTGATCAAAACTCTGGTCAAAACGAAGTTTTGGATGTATTGAAGTAAGCACTTCTTTTACATAGACATCATCAATCCGAATAGGCTTTTGACTGAGAGCCACATATCCTGCAATTGATGAAGGACTGAGCGGAAGCCGAATCTCTTTTATCTCATTTCCGGTTTTATACTTGGAAACGATCTCCCTGCCGTGGCGGCCTCTTTGATAAACGGTTAAACGCTCTGCTTCAAGCAGCTCAAGTATCTCTTTTTCAATATTCGGAAGTACATCATTAAATGTTTCTGCCTCATGAATACATTTATACAGCTCATTGATCCTTTTTTGATATTCAGTAGACTCCTGCCCGTTGTTTGCCTGAGTTGCTGATTCCATTGATGCTACCTCTTTATTAAATTATTATTTTTCATCAATATACTCTCAAAACATATCACAGAAAAAACCTTTTATAAAAAAATATTCCCACTCTAAATATTATAAATAATACTTTTTTTTAGCAAACATCATATTATTTTAACATTAGAAAGCCTTTTTTTATAAAAATTGGGGCCTGAAAGTCAACAAACAGCAAATTTAATAATTATTTTTATAAACAGAATTGCTTAAAAACTTATAACACCATTCTTAAAATTCAGTTTTTTTTAAGAAAGTCATCAAGCTCTTTTTTGTCTTTTTCTGCACACTCTTTTATATACGCATCAATCTCAGCAGCGTTCTTTTTTTTAAGTTCTCTGCTATAGCCGTCTTCTTTGTTAACTTTTATTTTTTTATCTTCCATAAGGTTAAAGCCCTTCAGCCAAATTCAAGCATTCCAAGTACTTTAGGCACTTCACCTCTAATCAGGTGTTTTAGTTTTAAAAGTTGATTGACTGTTCACCCTTAGCCATTAACTGCTGTTAATGTTTATAAAGCACTGTATACTGATACGTTTTTTCAGAACTTTTTGGAACAGAAATTTCAAACTCTGCTTTTTTCGCATCTCTTTTTGAAACCAAAGGAACAGGACTTACAAACTCCCAGTCCCCCCCCAAATGTTCCACAACGGTTACCTTAATATCTTCTTTTTTATGATTTTTTAAAAGAATCTCAACCGTTTCTCTTCTGCTTCTTTTGCTGACTTCTCTTACTTCTTTAACTGTTCTTTCACCCACAATATCAAATGCGTTACCCATAAATATACGGACTTTTTCATTTTCCGGGGTATGATCGATCAGATCCTCTCCAATAAAAACCTGCGTCCTGTCATCATCCTTCTTGTATACCCGGATCTTTCCCTTTGGAAGAGGCATCCCAAGGCCGCTTTTTTTGCTGTTTTCAAATTCAAGCAGGGTACGCACCTTTTTCAGACTTTGCCGTCCGTCAAATACATAGATCTTTTTAACCCTTGTTTTTGTTGAAGGAAAAAAAGATATCTGTTTTATCTGACGATCCTTCAATGTTGCCGACCGCTGTAATGTATACAGGTGGTATTCAAAAAAGGCCTTTTCCTTGAACTGGGGTGCGGACTTAACCCTGTATTCGTCTTGAGCAAAGGCTCCGGACCGGGTCACGCGCTCGGGCTTGACCGTATGTACATCTCCAGCCACCAGTTTAAGCTTTGCTTCCTTATAGGTTGAACCGGACCTGTTATTTATAGATACCCACCCCCCAAGATCAACTTCTGTATCATCTGTGTTTACAACTGCTACATACTCAGCATGCCAGTTAACCCCTTTTGTCAGATAACTTATTTCAGATTCATGTTTTCCCTCTTTTTCACAATTTAAAAACCACACCAGTGTCGGTTTTGTCCGCAAGCCCTCAGGAAGAGAGGAAAATTCAACCGTTTCAATCGATGACGCCTTAACCGCTTTTACCTGGCCGTCTTTCATCCTCACAATCACATCACCGCCCTGGGAATTAAGCAGCTTACCTGAAAAGGTATTTCCATCCTTTGTTGAAACCAGGATGGATTCATTTATATATTTTTCCAAAAGCCGTTCTGTTCCCACCAGATCATATTCAAAGTTCTGTTCAATAAGTTCAATCTTATCAGGATAGGAACATGACTTAAAATGGACTGAGGTTGGATCTATTTTTGCGGCAACATCCTGGAACTGGTATCTCTGAAGTCCCTGCTTAAACTGTATGGACCTTGTCTCTCTCACCAGTGCAAGATCATTATTATATACAGTAACAGAAACCTCTTCCCCGTTTACAAAAATCGGGAAAAACGCCAAAAACATACAAAACAAGAGAAAAACTTTTTTTATTTTCATCCCTTTATCTCCGCTTAAAGATTTGATAATGCCTTGAAAAACAATTCTTTTTGGCTCCTCTATAAAATCTATGGGTAAAAAACAATTTTCACCACCCGCTTCGCTCGAGCCAACCATTGCGCAGAGAAAAGTAGGGTTTTAAAAGCTACTAAACAAGACGCTGTTCTTTGCGTACTTCGCTTTGCGGTAAAATCCTACTTAATTAAATTGGTGTCAAGAACAACCATTACATTCATAATTATAATTATCTATTTTAACTTTGTATTTTCTAATTAATATTAATAATCTACCCACATATTTTATTAACGAACCTTCTTTTTAAAAGAAGACGAATATTAAACGAGCTTATTTTAATATATTGCAGGTCATAAAGAAAAAACAATAATTACTGCTATATATATTGGATATAATTTTTTTCCTTGTCTGTAAATAATCACCTTGCTATCTTGTACTAAAAATATCCTGATATAAAACCTATCACAATAAAAATTTTATATGAAAACAAATCAAACATTCAAACTGCTTATTTTTTTCAGTAATCCCGTTTTTTCTCATGCAACATCCTGACATAAGAGATCAGTCTGAGCAAAGCAACTATTGATCTGCCTAGGAGGCTGTCCGAGAATGGCTTCGTCGGGAGATTGTGCGAACATTTCGAAGATAAGGCGGAAAGGTCAAAAACATCCTTTTAATAATCGATGAAAACATATTCCATAACCGCGATATAATGCGTTCCCTCATAAGAGACAATATTTTTGAACAGACTTTCACAGATAACAATAGTACGGAAAACATGATTAGAGTCACCAAAGACGACAACAGCTATGAAGTCGAAATGTTGAAAAAACTCGAACCAGAATGGTTCAAAGCGCTAAACGTAGCTTTTACTGTTAATCGTGAAAATTATTCAGGGACCCTTCACATCAGAGATGCATCTCAGGTTCCGGAAGAAAGTGTTCTTTGTAAAATTGTTTTTAACACAGATGATACCTGCGGACATTCTCTGGAACTCTCAGCAATAAATCTTGAATATTCAGAAGGAGCTGACCTGTCTGAAAATATTCCGGACAGGCTATGGCTTAAGATCTGTAAAAGTTCAAATAATTTTTACATTTCAGCAAATGTTTATTATATGGATATCAATCTAAGTGAAGGCACGGGATTTGACGATTATATTATGGACCAGTTATATGACAGAACATACATCCCCGGCGCAAGCCTGGTAAACGAAAACTACATATACAGCGGTGCGGTAAACCTTACAAACGGAAACGGAGCGGTTTCTCTTGCACTTGTTCCTGAATCAGACAACCGTACCTCAGAAATCTTTGAGAACGACAGCACAGGGACATCTATAAAAAGCTATTGCAGAATGGATAAAAGAAGAAACAGAACCGGATCTGATACAGATCATAAACGAAGTTTTGACCCAGTCAGAAGAAGAAAGCAGATTCATTGGAAACGACCTTATAAATAAACCTGACTGGGCCGATTTGGTACCTGATTTTTATGAATTCCCCATAAAATCAGCAAAAGATGTCTCCGGGGATTCCTTTATCTTTGAAATGCCGGATGAAAGTCCTCCTGACCCATAGTAAAGAGCAGGGCGCATGGAGCTTTTCCAATAAAATTATTCCTCAATTCAAATTCTGCATTCGTTTTATGCCTTGACACAAAAACAGCGTTTTCCTATACTTTCCTAATTAAAATTTTTGTAATTCAATTCAAACACAGGCACTAATCTCTTCCTATGAAAAAAATAATCGAGTCCAAAAAAGGCCTTCAATTTATTGACTGGAAAGAGCTTTTCCTTTACAGACATCTTTTCTTTTTTCTAGTTTGGCGGGATGTAAAAATAAGATACAAACAGACCATACTGGGTTTCACCTGGGCAATTATAAAGCCTCTTTTCAGCATGATTATTTTTTCAATTGTGTTCGGTAAAATGGCAAAAGTATCAAGTGACGGACTGCCCTATCCTATTTTCTCATACGCCGCTCTTGTGCCCTGGACATACTTTTCAACAGCAATGGTCGGTTCAACAAACAGTCTGGTGGGAAACAATATGCTATCCAAGATATATTTTCCAAGACTGGTCATCCCGGCCATACCGGTACTGGCCTATCTGGTTGATTTTGTGATAGCCTTCTCACTCCTTGGCGTACTAATGATATATTTCGGAATTGCGCCTAATTACAATATCATATTTCTGCCGCTGCTCATTCTTCTCATGATTTTTACAGCTTCAGGTATCGGCATGTGGCTCTCATCTCTTGCCATCCAGTATAGAGATGTAAAATTTGCAACTACCTTTCTGACCCAGCTTCTCATGTATGCTGCTCCGGTGGTATGGCCCGCTTCCATGATCCCTGAAAAATACAGAATCATTTATGGTTTTTATCCTATTGCCGGAGTTATAGAGGGCTTTCGTTCAGCCCTGCTCGGAACAAATCCAATGCCGTGGGACCTGATCATCCCCGGCGCCATTAGCTCGGTCGTACTCTGGATAACAGGGGCAATTTATTTTAAATACAAAGAACGTATATTTGCAGACGTTGTATAGAATAAAAAAAGATATAACAATGAATGATATTGCAATCAAAGTAGAAAACCTTTCCAAACGTTACCGGATCGGACTGCAAGAGAAAATGCACAATACTCTCTTTGCCACCTTGTCAAGCTGGGCCAAGTCTCCCCTGTCTAATTTTAAGGATCTTCGCAAACTCACCTCTTTTAACGAAGAAGACGGCGAAGATATTATTTGGGCAATAAAAAATATTTCCTTTGATGTCAGAGCAGGTGAAGTCGTGGGCATTATCGGCAAAAACGGGTCAGGAAAAAGCACGCTTTTAAAAATTCTTTCTGAAATAACCGATCCTACCAGTGGACGGGCTATGATCAACGGACGGGTTTCAAGTCTGCTTGAAGTGGGCACCGGCTTTCATCCCGAACTGACAGGTAGAGAAAACATCTATTTAAACGGAACCATTCTCGGAATGACCAAGCATGAGGTTGATACAAAATTTGACGAAATCGTTGACTTTTCTGGAATAGAAAAATTTATTGATACCCCTGCAAAAAGATACTCCTCCGGCATGCGTGTCCGCCTTGCCTTTGCTGTTGCCGCTCATCTGGAACCCGAAATCCTTCTGGTGGATGAAGTGCTATCCGTGGGCGATGCGGAATTTCAGCAGAAGTGTCTTGACAAAATGAGCGAAGTAACAACATCAGGAAGAACTGTACTTTACGTCAGTCACAACATGCCCTCTATCGAAGCCCTGTGTCACCGTGCTTTACTGCTGGAAAAGGGTCAGCTAACCTTTTCAGGCACCGCCGCTGAAACAGTTTCCCACTATCTTGGAAAAAAGATTCTGTCATCACAGTCTCATACCGATCTTTCCGACCACCCGCACAGAGAAGCAAAAACGTCCTCTTTATTAAAGAGCCTGAAACTATTGAACAGCCGTAATGAAGGAACCAACTCATTCAAACAGGGCGAAAACATAATTTTTGAACTTGAGCTGAGCGCTCGGAATCACATTTTAAAAACACCCGACATTCTTATTAGTATACTTGACAACACAGAAAGGATAATATGTCAGTTTTCAAGTGAGTTCATGTCTGATGAGACTTTTGACATAGTAGATAAAAAGAATCTTCAATGTCTGTGGAATGCATGCCCGCTTAAACCCGGTACCTATTCAATTGAGCTTATTGTGAAAAAATTCGGCAAAAAACTGGACCATATAACAGATGTAACTGCTTTTGAAATAACCCACGGTGATTTTTATCACAACGAAAAACTAGGAGAAATTAAAGGATCTTTTCTACCGGGAGGTAAATGGAAACTTAATCTCCCAGTTTAATTTAAATTTCAACATAGACACAAAAGCAGCTTTTCCCTGTAATCCATATGTCAAAAACAAAATTACGGACACCACTCACACCATTCTCTATGAACAAGTTAAGCGCGCCTTAAATAGTCTTGGACTTGAACCTCTCACAATAGAAACAAAGCAAAGTAAGTGTCACAAAAACAATAGACAGGTCACAGCATGAAAGTCCAATGCAGAATCACCAAGACTCACCCTGTTATACTACATGCACCGGGGGGAGGGCCGACCGAACCGCTAAAGGGCAGCCACCCTAAGCACCAGACTCAGCATCCCACTTGGCAAACACTTCTCAAGCATTGGCAAAAATCCCCGGCCCCAGAGCCAGGACCGGACCTGAGCCGAGAACTGACCGTGATCACCTGGAACACATCTCAAAACAAAAGCATTCTGGAACTTTCCCTGGAAAAACTCGGTGTACCCTGCAAAGTTCTGGGCCGAGGCCATAGAAACTGGTCAAACTCCCTCAAGCTGGAAATAGCCATTAAATTCCTGACCACCGTGAACACGCCCTACGTCCTGGCCCTAGATGCTTATGATGTCCTGGTCATTGACCATCCAGTCAAGGCACTGGAACACTTCAGACAAATAGACTGCGATCTTCTGTTTAATGCCTCTAAAATCTTCTCCCCCAATTTCGGAAACAAAGATCCGGGACGCTATATTACCGACACCTGGAAACAGTTTCAGGAGAAAGTCGGCTTCGGAACCTGGCCCTTTGTCAATGCCGGGGTGTGCATTGCGAAAACCAGCGCTTATATAGATTTTGCCCGCGACTGTATATCGCGGGATGTTAAAACCCTGATTCAAAAAGGCCTGCTACCTCCAACCTGCGGTAAGCGTAACACTATGGATATAGAGCAGGTGCGAGTTTACTGGTGTTTTATGGACTGGCACCCCAGAATGCAGGCAGACCACCAGAGCCGTATTTTCATGAACACAAAATATCTCTCACGTAAGGATATTTTGATCAAGAGCCCGGTTTCCAAAATCTACATTGAGTGGCTAGCTATCTATGCGGACCATATCAGGATAAAGCTAAAAACCGGCTTCAAATTCCTGCTGGATAATACCCGGGCTCTGCGGGGCCGCTTTGGCCTACGCAGAATTCAGTGGAAAAAAAATATCGCAGAACCGAAAACCTGAAGCAATAAACCTCAAAAACTTCCTAATCAAAATCAATTCCAGAATCAGAACAGATCATGGACAGGTCTTCATTGTGTGAACTGTAGGCACATTCAGTGGCTTCCTTGGGAAAACAGGACAGAGACACATAATCTGAGTCAGGAGCAATATAATTTTGTTCCCGCCATTCAACGTGGCTGGAAGCCCTGGACGATACCCCTGACTAGTCACGGCTAAGCGAACTGCGCCGGTTAAAGGCTGCATGCAGCATGTGAACATCATCGAAAAATCTAGCCTGAGGAGAATAAGGGAAAACTTTTGTCTGTAAAAACTGTTTTGCAAAGGGCCGCGGGCTGAAAGTACCAACTGTTTTGCAATGTATGTAGGGAAGGGGTCTCCAACCCGGCTCCGGCAATCGCAACATACTGGTTTTAAAACATCTGCCATGGGCATAACGAACGTTGTTACAAAATGCAGGCGTGTTTTTTAAAATGTTCTGTGGATGCAGATACAGGGCATGGACAGAAAGCTTTCCATAAGACCGACTCTGTTCGGACACACAAAATCTCTCCAATGTACGAAGCCCCTTCTCAAAGAACAATTCATCCCCATCCACGAACATAAACCACTCTGTTTTAATCCACTTATCAAGGATTAGATTCACAACAATGTTTTTATTTATGGGAGAAGGAGAAAAACTTATAAGATCAAATTTCAGGCTTTTGTCATCCTTAAGCACAGCCAAAATATCTCGTGTACTGTCCACACTGTTATCATCCACCACCACCACGTGTGGAAAAACTTTACATACAGTACGCACAATCGTTTCTATCCAGTAGTCCTCATTTTTAACCAATATAAGCGGAGTTAATCCTGCCTGCAGCCCCCTTTGTGGCGGTCCAATCAGCCGCGTAAGCCTCTTATACCATATTGCCCGTAGAAAAGGACGGCACAAGGGATAAATCCGCAACCGGGCACGGGCACCTTGCATCAGGTTCCTGCCAGCCTTCAGGCCTTGCCAAATTTTACCTTCAGGCTGTATAACTCGTGAAAGAAGTTTTTTCATATAAATAACTCTCTATCTTTCAAGACCGGTATCCAATATTGTTCAGTCGCTTTTTCTTACAAACTTTTCGGCGATACTCCCTGTTATACAAATCTTATTTTTCATATTTATTCTCTGAATCTTATCTTTGACAAGTAAAACTTTATCTTCTTTGTACAACTCCAGATTAAAGGACTATTTTCAAGCACTCCGCAATGTTTAGAAAATACAATATAACTGCTCATAAACAAATCTGCAATAGAAAGAAATTTAGAAAACAACTAAGCTATCTTGTACTTTTCAATCAGTTACATCATAACTGGCAACGGCTATCTTTAAACGGTATCAATCTAAAAACCCTTTAAAATAACCTAAAAAAAACAATGGTAACAAGAATTAATATTTACTGAAATCATACTTTAGCTCATAAGGCGGGCTAACGTGATCAGTTCCATGACCTTGTCAAACATATCTGTGATCACTCCCTATCTCAACCAAAAGCGTTTTGCTGAACAAACCCTTCGCTCAATTTTAAATCAAGATTATCCCCACCTGAAATCTATCATTATTGACAGTAACTCCAAGGATAGAACCGTCGATATTATTAAAAACTAGCTGGAACATTTGTCCTTACGGAACAACAATCCTGGTCCGGGACAATACTACACAATCAATAAAGGTTTTGTCCTCTGCACCTGAGATATTTTAATGAATTTTATCTTGACACACATTGCTGCAATTTCTATACTTTCCAATCTGAAAGCAGGTTCTTGTCAAACCGTTGAACACTTAATAGAACGGTTAACAGCATATCTTAATTTTCTCAACTATTATCAAAATACTGGGATTGATTTATTTCCCCCACTTTTTTAATATGTTTAAGTTTCAAATAAATATCGCCCTACAATAATAAGAGCATATACTTGTGAGAATAGCATATATCTGTACCTCTTTTCTTGAGGAACTATTTATATTAAACAGAATTACAGGCTTGATCGACCGTGGTCACGATGTTGATATCTACGCAGCTGAGAAGAAAAATATTTCGGGCTGGCATCCAGATATAATCAAATACAACCTTTTTGAAAAAACTTTTTTGTTTGAAAGGGAAAAAAGATCTGCCTTTTATTATTTAAAAACAATCAGGTTTCTTCTTTACAGCTTTTACAAAAAGCCTTCTGCTTTATTTTTAATTTTAAATATAATTAAGAAAAGACAAGTATCTTCATTCTTCTCTGCTGCTACTTTAATCAAAGATAAAGGCCCTTACGATATTATTCACTGCAACTACGGACCAAATGGTATTATGGCGTTAATGCTTAAGGAAATTACCGGACTAAAAGGAACGCTGGTTACTTCTTTTCATGGTTACGATATCAGCAAATATATTCATAAACATGGGGAAAATGTTTATGATAGACTCTTTAAAAAGAGTAAGCTTCTTCTTGTCGTCAGCAACGAAATCAAAAAAAGGTTAATTGAACTTGGATGTGATAAAAAAAATATCGTTCTGCATTATTCAGGAATAGATACGACTAAAATTTCTTTTAATCCACCGGCTTTACGTGAGGGCAAAAAAGTTCGCATTATAAGTGTCGGACATTTTATTGAGAAAAAGGGATTTGAATATGCATTACATGCTGTTGCAAAACTACGGAAAGATGGTTACCGGTTTAGCTATACTATTATCGGAAGTGGAAGATTAGGACTGAAGTATATTGACTTAACCAAAAAACTTGGCATTGAAAATGAGGTTATATTCCATGATCCAGTACCCAACTCCAAAATAATACATTTTCTTGAAAATTCAGATATTCTGTTGACTCCGAGCGTTACAGCCAGAGGAGGCAATAAAGAAGGTATTCCTAACATCATTAAGGAGGCAATGGCAGTTGGGCTGCCAGTAATCAGCACCTTTCATGGAGGTATTCCTGAACTTGTAAGAGACGGCGTGTCCGGTTTTCTGGTTTCTGAACGTGATCCCGAAGCTCTCTATGAAAAGCTCTCTTTTCTTATACAGAATCCGAAAAAATGGTTTGAAATGGGCAAAGCCGGCAGAACTACGGTGGAAAACAATTTTAATATACATAAGCTTAATGACAGCCTTGTAAACATATATGAACAGCTGCTTGAATCATAAAATTATTAATTAAAAAGACTTGCAATAAGGTTGCATAATCTTTTCACAAGACAACCTGTGGGATATATTTTTGATTTTTTGTATTTATAAAATAATTGACCAGTATGTCTCTGCTAACAAAGATTCCTTATCTATAATCACAGCAGCGCCCACCTATATATAAACCCATTTAATATCCCAATCCAGCACCTTTCAAAAAAACTTTTTCAGGCTATACTCCTTCTTTTCATTAACCATAACAACAAACCTGGACTGTTAGGATTTTTTTCGACATTGTCGTTCTGGTTTCAAACTTTTTTCCGAGTTCTGTTTCATTTGTTTTATGGAGAAGCCAAAACAAAATCAGTCCGCTATACCGTCAGAAAAACCGGGGAATAGTTTGGATTGTAGCGTTACAGGCTCTCCTCTAACGACGTTGCTTTTCTATTGCGTGGTATGTTTTCATTTCAATCTCACATAGTTTAGCAATCCGTTGAGTTGTTTTCGGGAGATTAAGCAGTTCAAGGACTCTATTATATAGGGACGCGTCATCAGAAAAAGACTGAGGTGCAGTAATGTTCTTGCGGGAAATATGTATCTTTAGACCTATCACTCTCTCAAAATCTTCTGCGAAAGAAGTAAGATCCTCCGTAAAACCGACCACAGCAAAGCTTTTGATTGTCTCTATTGCCAGTCTGGAAAGTATTTCTGCCTCCCTGAGGTCAGAAGGAAACTTTCCAGTAAGCATCATTGTTGAAAAGAAGGCAAACTGGCGGCCGCGGGCCGAGTCCAGAACCCGATCAAGTTCCTCCTCCAGACAGATCCCGGCATTACAGACAGGCAACAACATTGCATCATTATTGTTGATCTTGTCATACGCGTAATGAGATTTCCAGCGGGCAACCGGATCCCTCAAGACGGTAACAAAGGCCACTTCATTTTTGTATTCTTCAACAAGCGTCTTATTGACCGGAAGGTGGCCATAGATAAGTTTTCGGCCTGAGCGAAGAAGATAAGACAGGAGATATTGCCGATAAAGAGGTGTTGCTTCGACGATTTCAAGCGGCGAAGCATCAGGCAGAACAGACCTTACCGCCAGACGGGCATCGCGAGAATTGATCCAGGGCTCCAGCAAAGATCCCATGGAATTGTGGATAGCGGCTGCAACAGATTTTCCTGCACACTTCGGAACATGGATAAAAGCCACACGCTGTTTGTGTGTAATCGTTCGGTCGATCAGACAGAAAGCCTTATAGCTAAGTCTTCTAAGGAGCCTGTTCATCGTTTTCCGCATAACCTTTTCCGCCTGAACATAATATCAAACAACCTCCTGTTTTAGAATGTTTTCTCTTATATCTTTTTGGTTTATTTATGTCAAGAGAACCCTTAAGAGCAGTCCTTTCCAGTGACGGAACAATGCGTCCATTCTTATTACCCCTTTACTCCCTGCGAAAGTTTTTGGAAACGTAAAAGAAAAAAACAGGGTTTAAACTAAAGAAAAGTCTTTAAAAACATTTTTATTTTTTGCTTCAGACAGAGTAAAAAGCTGGTGGCAAAATGATACTTTTGGGTTAATCTGTCCGCCACAATATCACGAACAATTGATGGCGGATGCTTCAAAGGAAAGTCCATTGAACGTATTGAAAGCGTCAGTCGGCTGCCCCCTTCTTTAGTGTGGGTCGCATCTTCCCGGAAACCGATATTTTTGACCAGGTTCCTGTCCGGCAGAACAATTAAGCCCTCCTTTACCCAACAGGAAAAAGTCCATCGGTATCCCCAGCTGTTTTTCTTATTTTCATATGTCTGTTGAAAAATATTAGCCCAATGTCTCACCGCTCTTGCATCATCCTGCCATATATCCTTTAACCCGTTACGGCACAGCATCTTGTCCTTCAGCCAGCTGCTGTCTCTAAGATCCGGCCACTTCACCATATCAAAATCAAAACATTTCCAGGCTCTCCGCCATGTGGCCCATCCGGAATAATGACTAAAATGGGAAAAATAGTAGCTGTGATAATCTCTATTTTTCCCATACTGAAAATTACAGCTGGCAACAACCATAATACGCGGGTCATCCCGGTATTTTTCTAAAAGTTCCCGGCAAAACTGAAAAAAGGTCTGATCCGGCAGACAATCATCTTCAAGAATAATGGCTTCTTCAGCGCTTTCAAATACCCAGTTAATCCCAGAGGGAATCCTCTTTTGACAACCGAGATTTACCTCAGAAAAATTTTTCCGAACATCACAGGGCCAGTCCACCCGGTCAACCACCCTGCGTGCATCAATACACTTTTGAACATCCTCGGGATGATCCGGACGCGGCCCGTCAGCAATAATAAAAAGCTTTAAAGGTCTGGACCTGCGGATTTCTTCAAATACTTTTGCGGTAAGATCCGGACGGTTAAAAATGAAAAAGGCTATTGGTGTGGAAAGTTGAAACATAAAATCAGTATAGAAATAATTATTTTCCGAGTCAAGGGATAACACAAGTGCGGAACAGGAATACACAATTAACATTCAGGCAACTGTTTTTATAACAGCCTCGTTTTACTAACCTCTGCGCAGAGGTTCTATCAGATCCATAAGCTGGTGACCGATACTTCGCGGGCAAAGATCTCTGCAAAACAGTTCATAGCCTGAGTCAGAAAGAGTTCGGCACAGATGCCGGTTTTTGTTAAGCAGCTGAATCGCTTCAGCAAGCGCTTGCGGATCTTCGGGAGGCACAAATAAACAGTGCTTACCCGCTTCCATCAATTCACTGTTACTGGCAGACGCCCTGGTAATATAAGGCAAACCGAGAGCTAATGCTTCAAAAGTTTTATTCTGCACCGTACGGTCCAAGCGATCATGTCCTGAAAACTGCCCCAGACAAATATGGCATGACAGCATCCGCTGTCTCAATTCATCATCCGGCAGATAATCAGTTACCAGCTCCACATGGTCAAGGTCGTACCTATTGATCATTTCCTCTATTCTATTTTTAAGCATTCCGCGTCCAAGGATCAGAAACGCAACACCTGATCCCTTAAGCATACGTGCGGCTTCTATGACCACTTCAACGCCGGTCGCCGGCAAAAACCCCCCTCTAAATACTGCTATAAAACCGGGCTGCTTAGCCACGGCAGGATCCGGAAAAAAAACAGTATCATCTGCACCGGTCCATGTTCGCACCATCTTTTTCCCACTCACATAAAACTTTCTGCAAATAAATTTTTTCTGAGCATGACTTTCCACCAGGATCACATCCGACAACTTAAACGCCAGGTAATCTATCAGCCAGGCCTTGATCCCCTTAAAGGATAATGGTTTGGTAAAAAAACGGTCATGCACTGAAGCCTCATACAGCGTACTCAGCGCATTATAAACAATCGGACGACCCGAAATCAGTCTGGCCAGAGGAACAGCCACATTGCTTAGATAACCGACCATAAGCACATCATACGATTTGCGTATCCGCCAGTGTTTTTGAATTAAACGCAGATATTTCAAAAGAAAAGGAGAATCGTCCACACATTGGATCACATCCGCATCGTTCTGCTCCAAGCCCTGCAGATAGACCCTGTTACGCGCAAGAACCGGTTTATAGATACCAAAATAGCAGACTGTCAGTGTTTTCACGAAAAACATCCATCTGTTTTTAATCTAACGAGTTATTACAGCACAGCAGGTTTTGATGACCTGTTTTATCACTATCCGCTGCCGAGCCGTCTCAAATCAGCGATACAGGTTCAGCCCCTCTTTTTTTCTTTATTCATAACACATCTCACTGGTAAAGTATTTTGCAAAAGTCTAAACCTTTCAGGGCTTTGGCTTTAAAGTCTGCACAGAGCGCTTTACTTATCTTTCAGGATTTAAAAACCTGTTAAAAACTTATTATAAATTAGAGCTTAAAACAATTGTTATTATCATCTGTTTTAAATTATGGAAAATTTTACTTTAAAAAATAACCTGCGAATAACAAATACGAAATCAAAAGACTTAAGAAAAATTCTGGGAAAGGGGGAAATCTATCCCGCAAATATCCTTAACAAAATCAGCGAAACCAGCTTTCTCATTGAGATATTAAGCAGACAGATCATTGCCGCATCATCGCTTCAGTTTACGACGGCCAAAGTCTTTGTCCAGATAAATGAACTTGATCCTAAAATTCATCTAAGGATCATATCTTCAAACCTTGAATACATAGAACAAATTTTAGATATTGCCAAATCAGAACAGATCAAGCTTGATACTTTTAATCAGTGGGGTCTGGCTGAATTTATAAAAACAGGCTACACTTTTTCAGACCGACGCATTAAAGATGATTTAAATAAGATAAAAATGATTGCGTCCGGTCTTAACTCAAGACACCTTATTCCCCTTGCAGAATATGTAAAAATGCTTTCAAAAAAACCGTTCCGGTTTTACAGGATATCTTCTGTTCTTTTTCCAAAACCCATCCCTGTTAAGAGTTCTAAAAAAGGTTATATCGCTGCAAACAGACCGGGAGATATAATCAATACACTTCATTACTACTATACCCACTATAACTTTGACAGTAAAAATTTAAAGACAACCCTTAAAAAAGATGGGCTTGAAATAGAACTATCCGAAATCGAAAATATCTGTTCAGTACTTAAAGAATATAATGACTTTATGAAACCCAATTATTCCCTGTCCGGATTTCTTGTTCCCTGTGAAAACGAAATAAAACCCGTAACGGTCGAAGGTAAAAGAGACATAAAAGGAGCAGATATTATTAACAGATTTGAATTTACCTTTTCACTGGAAAATTATGGGTCTTTCCGCATAAACCTCCGTTTCCTTGAAAAAATGCTGAGCATCTTGTATTTTTTTTACAATACCCTGCTAAACGCAAAACTGATAGAATTCGAACAGCCTGCCAGAGCCATTGCCTCAACTTACGGCCTTAAAGTTCTGCCGTTTCATCATGAAATGTCCTATTACAGGACAATACTTTAATATCGGAATAATAAGTGCCTAAAATGAGTTAAAGTACCTGGAATGCTTAAAGTATAAAAAGCTGAAAGCAAAGATGGCATAAAACAGGACTTTTGACACTTCCTGCCGGTCTTTTAACAAAACAGCGATTTAATGAATCCTAAATTTAGCGCCAGGGGCTCTGCTGTTGGCTCTTTTACGCATTGCTGCCCCCTGTCTTTAAATTTTATGTTATTTGCAACCTTATTAACCAACCGCATATTTCTGTGACCACAGTCAAACATAAATTTATATTTTTTGAGTGTGACATTGTTTTATATTCTTTTCTGCTCTTTTATCTATATGGCTACATTTTACATGTTGTATATTTCTGACCGTGTTCATTTTTTTCTTGACATCGCGCAAAAGATGACTTATTTAGGTATAACTAAAATAAAAAATGGATTTAATCGCTTTAGGAGAAAAAGATGACCTTAAAGTCAGACCTCGAAAATTTCGGTAGTGTAACTTCTTTTCTGTAAATTCAACTCTTCGCCCAGTTCCGCATGAACTTAGGGGTTGAAAAGGTGAGCCATTTCAGTTCTTCTTGTTGGTGATGACAAATTCACTAACTGAAAGGAAGAA
>Ga0207996_1001053_pt1 | contig 20906 bp, 17 predicted proteins | sample AntAceMetag02UKG_FD_184773 | JGI IMG/M metagenome (GOLD analysis project Ga0207996, IMG submission 184773) | Saline lake microbial communities from Ace Lake, Antarctica - Antarctic Ace Lake Metagenome 02UKG (SPAdes) (version 2) | ecosystem: Environmental > Aquatic > Non-marine Saline and...
TCCGGAAGTCATCCAGGGCAGAGTCAAATCACAAGGAAATCTATGATGCCCTGGATTTACCCCAACAACTGGGCAAAACACTGAAGGCTATTATATAGAGAGAATTCGAATGTGTAGTGCCAAAATAGCAATTTTGCAACGCGTAACCTGTTGATAACACATAACTATTTTTTTGAAGTCACGAATTTCGGTTAGGAGCATTCTATGTACTTTTCCCTTGGCTGCAAAAGGTTTACTTTCATGGCGGTTATAGTCTCTGTCTGGGCTCTTATCATCTTTTGCTATTCTTCTCAAAAAAAACTTGACAGAAAAAACATAATTGTTTATTGTCGACAAAAATGAAATGTGAAATCAACCTGTCCCTCATAAAAGGCGAGGCTTTTGCATACCCTGCCTCAAAATGTCATTTCTGTAATTGTTGTTGCTACGGTTGGTGATAACTATTCAATGGCAGGCAAAGATATTTCGATACAGAGCAAGGGGGGCAAAATCACAAATTATTGGAAATTATAGGAAACAGCGATATGGTGTTGAAAGAGAAAGTTGTATAACAGCTTGGATTAACTTTATAAAAAGCTCATGATGAGTCATTCTCATCCCTCAAAAATGAAGAATCAATGAGGGGGGGAGACATAGGATATAAGAAATGGGACAAGGAGTTCAATTTTGCGGATCTGGTCTTTAGGAAGTCTCTGGAGCATAACCGAAGCCTCAAGATGATGAACAGGATAAGCAAGGTGGTCAATTGGAGCCAAATCTTTCTTTCAATCCTTTGTGATTATTGTGTTTGCCCCTATGGGCCCAGTCAAGGACACCACACCTTCTGGCGTTCCTCCTTGACTGGGCCAATAGGACATAACTCTATGAAAAGATGATAGAACTTCTATCGGATTCAAAAAGTACGCAAATTCCGGATGAGCCCTTTTTAAGGAGAAACATCTAATTTCAAAACCGAAAGGGGGTCAATATGAAAACAGTAGTCATTTTAGGTGGAGCTGGTGCTATGTCATCATTAACAATCGCCGACCTACTTGGTTATAGTAATGACATAAAAGTTACAATTGCAGACATTAGCATCGCAAGGGTCGAAGAGAGGCTTAAGCAGTTAAGCAGCGAAAGGGTTTCTGGAGAATATGTGAATATAGATGACAAAGAAAGCCTGATACGCGTAGTAGAAAAAGCTGACCTAGTTATAAATTGTGCTTTATCAAAATATAATTTATCGGTGATGGAAGCCGCATTAGAGCTAAATACAAATTATATGGATTTTAGTGCTCTCCCAATGCCCACATTAGAACAAATGAAATTGGATGAAAATTTCCGTAAGGCAAATCTCGTGGCAGTAATCGGAATGGGACTTGCCCCTGGAATAAGCAATTTAATGGCGCGGTATGCTTATGATAATTTAGATCGAGTTGAATCTGTAAGGTTTAGATTTGCTGACAAGAGTTTCGCGAAATCCACTCTTCCAATAAAATTCCCTTGGAGCGCCTATGCCCTTTTGGGACAACTTGAAAACAAAAGCATCCTTTTTGATAATGGAGAATTGAAAGAGGTTGATTCTCTGACTGGCGAAGAGTACGTGCAATTTTCGGAACCGATAGGAACAACTGATGTAGTATATCTTAGTCACCCGGAACCGGCCAGTATATCTGTAACATTCAGTGAAAAGGGTGTCCAATTTGTAGATATGAAGATGCACATGCCCATTGAATTCAGACAAAAATTGCAATTATTTTGGGATTTAGGATTTGCCAATTCAAAAACTATAAAGGTAGGAGATACAGAAATAATACCAAGGGAAATTTTAACTTATTTAGTTTCAAAATTGCCGGAGGAAAAGCTCGAACCTAATGATTGTGGCTGTTTCATGGCTGTTGTAATTGGTGTAAAGGGTGACCAAAGGCAAGAATATACTGTGCAGGCTAATATTCGATCTCAGGACGGCTACGATTCCATAGGTAGAGGAACCGGGATACCTATGTCTATCGCGGTCCAGATGTTGTTCAAGGGCGAGATTACTAAAAAAGGAGTTTTTCCGCCGGATGTTTGTATTGATCCAAAGGTTTTTTTTAAAGAACTAGCAAAAAGAAATATACATATTTCTTATCAAATTAAAAAATTCATCTCATAAGATTTAACGGAAAAGGAAAATTCCGCTGTTGAAATACTATGTAACACCCAGGAGGTGTAGCGGTACCTTCTGCGTAGGATGTCAAAGCTACCTTTGACCAGAAGTGTTGCTTATTTGGCGAGGAAAACATTCTTTTTTATCGATGCACACAATTCCTAGAGGGAAGGAGGTGAAATTTAAGAGTAATTGCTATATATATCCTTACAACTTCTAAAAAGGGAGGAATGACAATGACAAGAAAATTATTTGCTATGTCGCTGGCTGCTTTACTCATTATGGCCTTTACGATCCCGGTCATGGCCGCGGAAAAAGAGCCCTATAAGATCGGGGCTGTATTTTCCGTTACGGGTCGGGCATCCTTCATTGGTGACCCGGAAAAGAAGACCACGGAGATGCTCACCGACCAGGTGAACGCTGCGGGGGGAATTAATGGCCATCCCCTGGAGGTAATCATCTACGACGATAAGAGTGACGATACAGATGCCCGCCTTTTAGTTAACAGGCTGATCAAGAAAGACAAGGTTGTGGCCATCATCGGTCCCTCATTGAGTGGGACATCCCTTGCAGTAGTGGATTTGGTGAAGAAGTACAAGATCCCCCTTCTCTCCTGCGCCGCCAGTTGGAAGATCGTTACAAACCCAAACACCAAAAAGGAACGGCATTGGGTCTTCAAGACCACTCAGAGAGATTCTCACGCTGTCGGGAGGATTTACGACTTCCTGAAATCCAAAGGAACCAAGAAGATCGCCATCCTCACTGTCACTACCGGCTTTGGCGCCAGCGGCCGTGAGCAGCTAATCAGGCTGGCTCCCAAGTACGGCTTCACCATCGTGTCTGATGAGAAGTTCGGACCTAAGGACACCGACATGACCGTCCAGCTTACCCGGATCAGGGGAACTGGTGCCCAGGCCATTGTGGGCTGGAGCATTGGTCCGACCCAGGTGACCATGGTCAGGAACTGGCGGGATCTTGGGATGACGAACATCCCCTTTTACCAGAGCCACGGTTTCGGTAGCAAGAAGAACATCGAGCTGGCCGCAGGTGCGGCCGAGGGCGTCTTCTGTCCTATGGCTGCAGTGAGCCTCGCCCGACTTGTTCCCGACGATCACATCCAGAAGAAGGTGACAATGAAATACAACCAGGACTATGAAAAGAGGTACGGTGAGCCTGTTTCCGCATTTGGCGGCAATTCATGGGACGCCTTTTCCCTGCTGGTCGATGCCCTTAAGGCCGTTGGACCCAACAAGAAAAAGATCAGGGATTACCTGGAAAACAGAAAGGACTTCATTGCCCAGTCAGGTGTTTACAACTTCTCCCCCTCAGACCACAATGGGTTGACCAAGGATTCTTTTGAGATAGTGGTGGTCAAGGGCGGTGATTGGGCCATTCCCCAGTAATGAACGTAAAGATAGGAGGCTGATCCGGCAAGGATGCATCGGCATCCCCCTCTTTCTCTTTCATTATAAGACATGGAACAAATCACTCTCAGCAATCAGATCGTTCAATATGTGTTCACGGGTATCACCGTGGGTAGCATTTACGCTCTGGTGGCCCTGGGTTTCAATATCATCTACAACGCCACCGAGGTGATTAACCTTGCCCAGGGGGAGTTCGTGATGTTAGGCGGGCTGATCATGGTCTTCTTTATAACAACTCTGAACCTCCCACTGGTCGTCGGTTTCATCTTGACAGTGTTAGTCGTGACGGCCATTGGAGCCCTCTTTGAACGGTTGGCCATCTATCCCTTGGAGGGGGCTTCTGTACTCACACTAATCATCATTACCATCGCCGCCTCTATCTTCATCCAGGGGCTCGCCATGGGCATCTGGGGGAAGGACCCTTATGACCTTCCGGCCTTTTCCGGGAGAACCCCGATCTCTTTTTTGGGGGCCATGATCCAGCCTCAATATCTCTGGATACTGGGGATCACCATCGTCGTGGTGATCCTCCTTAACCTATTTTTCGGCCGGACAATGGTAGGAAAGGCCATGGCCGCCTGTGCTGATAATCCCGAGGCCGCAAGTCTGGTGGGTATCAACGTAAGAATGATGGTTCTATTCTCTTTCGCCCTGAGCGCGGCCATAGGTTCCATTGCAGGGATCGTCATCACTCCTGTCTCCTTGATGGAATTCGACCGAGGGCCGATGTTAGCCATTAAGGGATTTGCGGCCGCAGTGTTAGGCGGGTTGGGGAGTTTCGGCGGAGCGGTATTCGCCGGTTTTCTCCTGGGTGTGATCGAATCCCTCTTTGCCGGACTTGTCCATTCCGGCTTTAAGGATGCGGCAGGGTTAATAGTCCTATTGATTGTGCTTTTCATCAGGCCCAGCGGGCTATTCGGGAGCACCGAGGTGACGAAAATCAAGAAGTTTTAGGGCCAAAGATACCATGAAACAAGATCATAAAATCCTCATCTTTTTTTTCATTGCTCTGGCCGCTTTCCCCATAATCGCGCACTACATCGAGGGAATCCAGCACTACATCGATATCATGATCTTTGTGGGGATCTTCAGTTTGATCACCATAGGCCTGAGCCTCCTTATGGGCTACGCCGGCCAGGTATCCTTAGGGCATGCCGCCTTCTTCGGTATCGGCGCTTACACCTCGGCGGTTTTGACCGGAAAGTACGGATTCAACCCCTGGATCGGTTTTCTGGTCGGGATCATTCTCACCGCCGCCATTGCCTACGTGGTGGGAATCCCTTCGCTCAAATTGAAGGGACACTACTTGGCCATGGCTACTCTGGCCTTCGGGATCATCATATTCATCGTTTTTAACGAGTGGGATACCATGACGGCCGGTCCCTCTGGCTTTTCCGATATCCCCGGCATCTCCATCGGGGGTTACAACCTGGATAGTGACATCAAATATTACGGGTTTGTCTGGACTATCGTTGTCCTCTGCCTGCTATTCTCCATTAATGTCATCCATTCCCGTATTGGCCGTGCACTAAGATCGATCCATGGGAGCGAGGATGCGGCCAATGCCATGGGAGTAAACACATCCAAATACAAGCTCCAGATTTTTGTGATCAGTGCGGTCTATGCATCCATCGCCGGTAGTCTCTATGCCCACTACATGAACTTTATAAGCCCCTCTTCCTTCAGCCTCTTCTTCTCTATCAAGCTCTTGATTATGGTAATCCTGGGAGGGGGTATGGCCAATATCTGGGGGGCTGTTTTAGGTACCTGGACCCTCATGCTATTAGGTGCTGAATGGTTACACTTCTTGGAGGAATTCGAGTTCCTGGTTTATGGAGCGGTCCTCCTCTTGATGACGATCTTCCTGCCTCGGGGTCTCATCGGATTGGTGGAATTCCTGGTGTCCGGACGGAACAAGGGGGCATATTAGCCTATGGGCAAGGTCATCTTAGAGGCGAAGAGTCTGAAGAAGGACTTCGGCGGGCTGACAGCCCTGGTTGACCTTACCTTCAGGGTAGAGAAGGGACAGATTAAGGCCATCATCGGACCCAATGGAGCAGGCAAGACCACGCTGTTCAACATCATCACTGGAATGTTTATCCCTACAGAAGGTGAGGTCAACTTCAAGGGAAAAACCATTACTGGCCTAAAGGCTCATGAAATCGCCACCATGGGAATATCACGTACCTTCCAGACCTTGGAACTCTTTATGAATATGTCCGTATTAGAGAACGTTATGGTAGGCCGTCATAGCAGGACACGGTCAGGGATGCTCAGGGTAGGTCTCCGCCTATGGGGGGTGAAATCCGAAGAAGAAGAGATCCTGAAGGAGGCCACAAAACGGCTGAAGTTCGTCGGTTTGGACAAGAAGGCAATAGAGAACGCAGACAGTCTCCCCTTAGGGGAAGAAAAGCTATTAGAGGTGGCCAGGGCCTTGGCCACCGACCCCGATCTCCTTCTCCTTGACGAACCTGCAGCGGGTCTGAATGAAGCCGAGACAGAAAAGGCTGCCGAGCTCATTTACCGGATTCGGGATCAAGGCACTACCGTGGTATTGGTGGAACACGATATGGACCTGGTTATGAAGGTCTCTGATGACATCTTAGTGCTCAATTATGGGCGGAAAATCGCTGAGGGTTCGCCTGAGGAAGTAAGGAACGATCAGACCGTAATAGATGCCTATTTAGGCGGGGAAATCGACTATGCTTGAGGTAACGGATATTAATGCCTACTATGGCGCTATTCAAGCATTAAAAGACGTTTCCATAGCCGTTGGGGAAAGGCAGATCGTAAGCATAATCGGCGCAAACGGGGCTGGGAAGACGACCCTTCTGAGGACCATTTCAGGGTTGACGCCTTCAAAAGGGGGCTCCATCAGTTACGATAATCGGGATGTATCCGGCCTCCCCCCTGCTAAAATCGTTGGGCTCGGAATCTGCCAGGTTCCGGAAGGGAGGCAGCTATTCACCCATCTCACGGTTATTGATAACCTGAGGCTGGGGGCCTATCTCCATTTCAAGAAGAGACTCCACAGAGAGATCGACGAACAATTGGAGCGGGTCTTTATCAAATTCCCTATTCTAAAGGAGAGACCAAAGCAGATCGCGGGCACCCTCAGCGGGGGTGAGCAACAGATGTTGGCCATCGGACGTGCATTGATGTCCAAACCGAAACTGCTCCTTTTAGACGAGCCAACTATGGGGTTGGCTCCCCTGGTGATCATGGAGATATTTCGAGTCATCCGGAAGTTGCACAAAGGGGGTACGACCATCCTGTTGGTGGAACAGAATGCCAGGTTAGCGCTGCGCATCGGTAGCTATGGCTATGTCCTGGATACGGGGGAGGTTACGCTTGAAGGTAAGGCTATGGAGCTCTTAGACAACAAGGACGTCAAACAGGCCTATCTGGGGAGATGAAGGCTACTCTCATTTCTCGTTTCAACCTGGTATTTGTATGTACAACCATTAGCCCATTTGATCAGGACCGACATCCAGATTTTGACGACATTTAAGGCCCCTTTGCACCGCGGTCCGAGTTCCCTGTTTTGAAGTCTGAAAAGATAAAGTGGGTCAATACAGCAAATAATTTCACATATTTTTGCCTGATGACTTTCACATTTCCTATCGGAAGAAACGATCATGCGTAATTATTTATGATCTTTTATACAGAAAGACAGATATCAGTAATTTATTTTTAACCTTGTGCTCAATAATGCAAAACGACATCGAGGGGGGAGGGTTATGACGCCGAATGAAAGAATAGAAGCAGCAGTAAAACTTGAAAGGCCTGATAGGGTTCCTTTAGCACCATTTGCGATGTCTTTCACTGCAGCATATGCAGGTATAACCATGGAAGAATACCTTTTTGATAAGGACAAGTGCGAACGGGCGGCAGACAAGACTTTCGAAGACTTTGGAGGGTGGGACGCCTGGTATATGTACCCTTTTATTAATGGCTTAACGACTTACCTCTATCCAAAGAAGTATAGGATGCCAGGCATTGATTTACCCCCAAACCGACCTTATCAAATGATCGACAGTGAAGTAATGACGGTCGACGATTATGATATTCTTATTTCGAAAGGGTATGGAGATCTTTTTAGAATGCTATTGAACAGGAGTTACCCGGATAAAGACAGACAGCAATTAAATTCGATAAGAACCACATTCAAAGAAGACAGACTTTCATACATAGCAAAGTATTCATCGAAAGGTATCCCAACGATTAATGGCTTTTTGCTAAACTCTCCATTTGACGAACTGTGTTTATTTAGATCTATGGAAGCCTTTATGCTAGATATGTACCGGGTACCTGATAAGCTTGAAGAAGCGTTAGCAGTTACCACCGATGCACTGATCGAAATCGTCAAAAGAAATGCTCCGATCTCGGATGCCAAAGGATTTTTCTTGGCTTGTTACAGAATGAGCGGGGAGTTTTTATCAGTTAAGCAGTTTGAAAGATTCGCCTTCCCTTATTTAAGAAAAATGGTGGAAGAACTCACCAAACTAGATATTCTGGTAGTCTTCCATGCGGACACTAATTGGACGAAGAATTTAGAATATTTCAAAGAATTCCCAAAAGGTAAGTGTCTTTTGTCATTAGACGGATTTACAGACATTTTTCGCGCTAAAGAAGTTCTAAAGGGCCACATGTGTATTCTCGGAGATTTGCGCGCAAGTCTTTTGGTTCTTGGAACACCTTCCGAGGTTGAAGATTATTGCAAGAAACTGATAGACACGGTTGGTGAGGATGGAGGACTGATTATTGGCTCTGGGGACGAAGTTCCGCCTGACACGAAACCTGAAAACTTCAAGGCGATGATTGACACGGTGAAAAAATATGGAGTTTATTAGTCACTATGCACATATAAAAATAAATGATTTCCGTATTAGGAGGAAGACATGAAATCAAGTCAACTGATTGATGCCATCGTGGATTTGGATGAAAATAAGATAGTGGAAGTTATAAAAAATAGATTAGAGCGTGGTGAACAAGCTATTGAAATATTAAAAGAGGCCGGGGCAGGCATGGAGATAATTGGAAAGAAATATGAGCGTGAAGAATTCTCCTTAAGTGAGCTAATGGTCGCCTCGGAATTCTTTAAGGAAGGAATGAGGATACTTGAACCCTACTTACCTGTCTTGGAGAAAGGTCGACAAGGAAGTGTAGTGATTGGAACACCACAAGGAGATATTCACGATATTGGTAAAAATATAGTAGCCACGATGCTGAAAGCCAATGGTTTCGAGGTTCACGATCTGGGGGTGGATGCTGCCCCTGAAGTTTTTGTAGACAAAGTCTATGAAATAAAACCGCAAATTGTCGCCATGTCTTCTCTTTTGACTACTACGTACCATTCAATGAAGAAGGTGGTTGAAACTCTGCGAGTGTTCCGAAATGATAATAGATTAAAAGTGTTGATCGGAGGAGCAGCGGTAGATGAGAGGGTTAGAAATTACGTTGGCGCCGACTACTATGGTGAGAATGTTCTCGAAGCAGTCAAGTATGCAAAGAAGATAGTAGAAGAGTTAGATTAATGCGAGTTAATTTCTATAACCGGAAATATCGAATGACATTATTTTGGCTCGCCTCATTGCATTTATTACCTGAGAAACCTTTATAATCTTTCGCCCAGGTAGGAAACCTTCTTTACGTATCCTCTCGCAATTTATAGAGGACAGATGGATCTATCTTATACGGCCATCATGATCACAAGACTCACCAAAATGTTTGAGGGTGCAGATCAAATCCATGGAGATCCTAACAGGAGAGCGTTCCTGGTACCACCTGCCTTTCATCAGACAACTGGAAGAGGACATTTAACTGAGGAGGTAACCTATGAACTTTTCAAATTATATTAGTATTCACTCTCGTAATCTGCCTGATAAAATTTGCCTGATTGAGAGGAATCCTAAGAAGAGCATTCGGCGCATTTTATCTTGGGAGCAATTCAATGACAAGGTCAATAGAGTCGCCAACTTTTTGAGAAATGAGTTCAAGATAGATAAGGGTGATCACATCCTTCATCTTCAGAATAATAGCCTGGAATGGCTTATTGCATATTATGGCATTATTAGGACTGGTGCCATAGTTGTACCTCTAAACTTCAGATTTATCAGTAAGGACATTAGATATGTCGCATCCGTGTGTGAACCAGTTGCCTTCATTTTAGGATCCGAGTTTCTAAAAGAGGTAGGGCCTATTATGGATGAGTTAATATCAGTGAAGAACTATGCAGTTGCCGGAACGGAATGTCCAAATGGCATGAGATCTTTTGTTGAACTTGAAGAATATCAAAACGGCGAAGAAGACATAACTCCCATGGCAGAGATGGAGAATCTTGCACTAATGTTTACCTCAGGAACTACCGGAAAGCCTAAACCAGTCGTTCATACACACTGCAGCATAAATGCTGTTGCAATTGGAAATGCGATAAGCTTTTCCGTTCAAAATGATGATAATTATATCGGGTTATTCCCTTTATATCATGCTGGTACCATGTTCTACATGGCAGCCTATCTTGTGGTTGGGGCTACTGGCACTTTGTTAACGGAAATCAAGGACCCAAAATGGATTATAGAAGCTGTTGCGGAAGAAAAGGGTAGCGATTTAATGTTAGTAGTACCTGTAGCTATTTCTTTAATTAATGCGGTAAAGGGCGGTGATATTAGATTGAGTGATTATGATCTCTCCTCGTGGAAAATATTGGAGATTGGCGCACAGCCAGTCCCTTACGATATTATAAGGGACCTGACTAATCTTCTTCCTTGTGGAATTATTGTAGGTTACGGCCTTACTGAAGCAGGTGGGGGAAGCACTATTATGCTCTATCCAGAAGATGCATTGAGTAAGCCTGGATCAATAGGCAAACCGAATTTCTGTGTTGATTGCAAATTAGTAGATGAGGGAGGCAAGGAAGTCCAGCCAGGGCAGGTAGGCGAGGTAATTATAAAGACTCCAAGAAATATGAAAGAATATTATAAGAACTCAGAGTTGACGGCAGAGACTGTCAAAAATGGATGGTTGTATACAGGAGATCTAGCCAAGCAAGATGAAGGTAGATTCCTTTATCTTGTAGATCGAAAAAAGGATTTGATTATAAGTGGGGGGGAAAATATTTATCCGGTCGAAATTGAAGATATACTTCACGCCCACCCAAAAATCGAAGATGCCGCAGTAATTGGTTTGCAAGATAAAGGTTTGGGTGAAATAGCCATGGCTGTAATAAAGACAAAAAAGGGCGAAGTAATGACCGAGGAAGAAGTAATTGAATATTGCAAGGAAAACATCGCTATTTATAAGGTCCCACGGAAGGTTGTGTTTGATGAAGTGCCAAGAAATCCCACTGGGAAGATAGCGAAGCCGTCACTCAGGGCAAAATACTGCGGAAAGGACAAAGCCTTTTGACAGTAATAATGTCGATCTAAAACTGGTTAATTAATCGGTTTAAACCACCACCTCTGGTGGTGGTAACATAAGAGTAATAGAAACGGTTCTACCGGTTGTAATCAAATGGACCTTTTCCTTTAAAGGCGGGCGGTTGTCCCCTTCTAGGGGCAGCCCGCCGCAACAAGCCACCTCCTCTGGGGGTGGTACTTTGACTTGCTTTCTTTCGATTATTGCGTACTTTGATAGCGGAATATAATGGACACGTAAGCGTCAGAGTATCCCACTTGGCGGTAGGCTACTCTGACGTTTACCCTTAGCGTTTATGAAACAAGGTGCGCTTTATAGTCGGTGCACCTAAATTGTTATAAAGGAGAAGGTCTGATGAATCCTAAAAGACGTATCATGGCTGTCATTAAGCATGAAAAGCCAGATCACATGCCCTGTTTTGCGGCAAATTCTACGGTGACTTATGACCAGATGGAAAAGGTTCAGGCTTTTTGGCCGCAAGGACATGAGGACGGAGAAGCTATGGCTAAACAAGCCCTGGCCGCTTATACCGTTCTGGGTTATGATGCTGTTAGGGTGCCTTTTGATCAGGCCTTTGAAGCTGAAGCCCTAGGATGCAGAATAAAGCCGGGCGGCCAAAAAGGAATACCGGGTGTCGACGATCCACCGCCTTATAAACTGGAAGATATCCCCATTCTTCCCGATAACTTCCTTTCAAGGTGCAGGATACCTGAACTACTCAGGGCGGTTCGCATTCTAAAAAGCGAACTTGGTGATGAGGTTCCTATCTTAGGTGGCATCGTCGGCCCGTTTAGTCTATCCGCGTCTTTACTGGGCATTACTACATTTCTCAGGGCCACTATAAAAACGCCCGATAAAATTAGGCCGTTCATATCTATAGCTGAAAAGGCAGGGTCTCTTTTAGCCAAAGCTCTTGTGGATGCAGGGGCTGATATAATTGTCATTGAAGACATGATGGCATCGCCTAACGTTATTCGCGCCCAGACCTACAGGGAATATGCGCAGCCCTATGAAAGTAAAGAACTCGAGGCCATTTCAGTTCCAAAGATACTTCATATATGCGGTAATGTTGAGCTTATTGGGCAATGGATAGGCCAAACAGGGGCGGACATTCTTAGTATTGATACCAAAACTAACCCAAAACTTGTTCGAGAAAAATGTGGAGAAAAGCCTATTTTGATGGGGGGAGTGGATACTGCGACTACACTAGCAATGGGCACCACTGAAACGATAAGGCAGCAGTGTGAGAAATCAATTAGAGATGGCATTCAAATTTTGGCTCCTGGCTGCGCGATTGCACCTAATACACCTACGGCAAACCTCCTGGTGATGGCGGAAGTCGCCAGAAAGACTAAGTAAGAGAGACTGCCTATTGCGTCAAAATACAACTGCTCTTCGTATCCCTTAAAACCACCCTCAAATCTTTATGTCAAAGTCCAGTGACCTTCCACTTGGATGAGACTATGCCCTGAAGTCCGTTATTTGTCGTCGCTCCACTTGCCGTATCTGTCTCTGAGGACACGGTGAAGTATCTTCCCTGTGGGTGTCCTGGGCATCTCTTCATCTTTAACAAAATCAATGCTCTTCGGTCGTTTGAATCCAGCTAATTTGTCACGGCAAAAGTCAATAATACTATTGGCGAGTTCCTCGCCTGGAACGTAAGCGTCATGCACAACCACAACGGCCTTAATAGCTTCACCCCACTTATCGTCGGGGATGCCGATCACTGCGATGTCTCTAACAGCCTCATGCGCCCCCACAGCGCTTTCCACTTCAGAGGGGTATACATTCTCACCACCCGTGATAATCATATTGGCCTTCCGATCCACGAGCGTATAATACCCATCCTCATCGCGTTTTACCATATCCCCGGCCGATGACCACTCACCCTCAAAGGCATCTTTTGTTTTCTCCGGCTCTTTTAGATACTCTTTGAAGAGCATGGGAGTACGGTAAAATAATTCGCCTACTTCACCGTCCGGAACCTCTTTTCTGTTCTCATCCAGTATTCTGATACGGTCGGTTCCGAAATACTCTTTCCCAATCGATCCTAACTTCTTGAACTGATCTTCCGGCCTGAGCAGGGTGACACCTCCCCCTTCGGTGCTTCCGTAAGCCTCCCAAAGCTCCGCGTTCTTAAAGTAGTCCATGATGGCAAGCTTCAGGTCTTTTCTGGCAGGCGCAGAAGAGATAAGCAACTGCCGGATTGAGGACACATCAATGCCTTTCTTGAGTTCATCGGGCAGGGCCAGCATCATGACGTAGTGGGTCGGAACTAATGAGGTGAATGTAATTTTGTATTTCTCGATAGTCTTCAGCAAGTCTTCAGGGTCAAAGTTTACCATGTTATAGATGAATGCCGGAGCCGTCACCAGTGTGTAGGAAAAGGAGTAGAATATGGAATTCACATGACACATGGGCATGACGAGCATCACCTTGTCGTCAGGCCGAACCCCCATGTTGATATTCTGTACAAAGTACTCGGCCACATAACTCTCATGGCTTCTCATAACGCCTTTGGGCCTGCCCGTGGTTCCCGAGGTGTACATGATTGTCCAGGTATCATCGGCGTCCACCATGAGATCGGGTTCATCAGCGGAAGACTTTGCCAGCCAATCTTCATAACCCACATAGCCTTCGGGGGCAGGGCCGTCTCCGAGATAAATATAAGCATCTTTGGGAACAGGCAATTTATCCTTGATGCTGTCAATCCGTTCCACAAAAGGGGCCTCCACGATAAATGCCTTACATTCCGAGTGGTTGACGATGTACTCGATTTCAGGGTCTGCCAATCTGAACATGATGGGGACAACGATTTGCCCGCCCTTTGCACAGCCGGCATAGATGTCCAGCCACTCGCCCCGGTTAAAGGCGATCACCGCAAAAGGTGCCTTATGCCCCACGCCCAACCCTTTGAGGCTATTTGCCACACGGCAGGACCTTTCGTTCCATTCATCGAAGGTGCATTCCCGTGTCTTGTCCTGCCATCCCAACTTATCAGGATAATTGACGGAATTCATCTTTACCATAGTGCCTGCCTGCATCCACTTACTTGTAGTCATCTTGAGGACCTCCCAATCATTATATATCACTTTCTGAGGTCGATTACCCTCTTGGCCTTTCCTTCAGTCCTTTCTATGGTTCCTGGCGCGAGAAGTTCCACCCTGGCTCTGATAGTCAATATGGCCCTGAGATTCTCCGCCACCCGCCCGGTGAAAGAGGCCTTATCAAAATCGGGAGACTCCCACATCTCCGGATCTACTTCCGCTTTTACATAGAGCCGGTCGAGGATGTTGCGGTCCACTATTATCTGGTACTGTGGCGCTATACCGGGGATTTCAAATAACACGCTCTCAATCTGACTGGGAAAGACATTGACTCCTCCCACAATCAGCATGTCATCGCTCCTCCCGGCCAGGCGCATGATCCTCGGGTGGCTTCGCCCGCATTGACATTCATCCCAGTTTATCAGACATATGTCTCGTGTTCTATAGCGCAGCAGAGGCATGGCCTCTCTATTCAGCATTGTTATGACCATTTCTCCTGTTTCACCGGGTTCAAGCACCTCTCCGGTGTCCGGATCTATGGTCTCCACATAGAATTCATCCCCCCACACGTGCAAGCCGTTCTGGTACTCGCATTCCACAGCCACCCCGGGACCGTAAAGCTCGCTCATTCCGTAACAGTCCATGGCCTTTAGGTCAAGATTCATCTCAATATGTTTTCGTTGCTCTTCACTCCATGGCTCGGCCCCGAACATGGCTATTCTTAAGGAAAGGTCCCGAACAGGGTCTATTCCCGCTTCCCTGGCCGCTTCCGCCAGATACGTAGCGTAAGAAGGAGTGCAGCAGAGCACTGTTGTTTTAAAGTCCTTCATTATTTCAAGCTGGCGTTTGGTGTTTCCCGCTCCAACAGGCACAACAGCGCATCCCAGTGCCTCAGCCCCGTAATGATAGCCCAGTCCCCCTGTGAATAAACCGTATCCGTAGGTGTTTTGAACTATGTCGTCACTTGTAACGCCAGCCGTGGCAAGGGCACGGGCCATAAGACTCGTCCATATCGCCATATCGCCCTTCGTATATGACACTACAGTAGGTGTCCCTGTTGTTCCGCTGGAGGAATGAAATCTTGCCACCTCTGCCACAGGGACTGCCAGGATACCATAAGGATAATGTTACCTTAAATTATCTTTGTATGTAAAAGGCACTTTCGGTACGTCCTCCAGGCTCTTTATATCACGGGGAGTAATATGATTTCCCTGGAATCTCTTGCTGTACATGGGTATGCGCTCATAGGCGTATTTCACTGCCTTCACAAATCGATCTTCCTGGAGTTCACGCATGGCATCGGGGTTCAATGTCTCAATTTCGCGGTTAAAAATAGGCATCCTCATCCCTCCCTGTTTGCAACCCGGCGGCTCCGCCCAAACCGGAATCCGCATCAGGCACGCCGGCATGACGTTTATAAAGAGCTTTCAAACTCTGTTTATCAACTTATCTGCCAGCGTCCTGACCATATTCTTTCTATAAAATGGAGAGAGGGACATGTTTTTGACCGGGGACACATCCTTATAGGCCCGCTCCGGTACTGCTTTAAGTTCCTCAAGAGAAGAAAATTCATACATGAGAGGCTTTGCCCCTGCAGAACCCACAATAAATCTTCCCTTTCCTTCCGTATCCAGGGAAAGGGCGACGTTGACGGTGGGATAATCCACGGCTTTCCTCATCCTGAGCTTTTCATACCCGCCCTTCATTGCATCTGAAGGTATGATGACGTCCTTTATCAGTTCATCTCCATTTAAGGAGAAAGGGGTCACGCCATCTCCGGTAAAGATGTCTTCGAGGACCATTTCTTTCTCACCATTTTCACTCACAATGCAAACGGATGCACCAAGGGACATGAGTGCGGGGGCCAAGTCGCCGCGGTAGACCGAAAAACACCTTTTCCCTCCTTTTACCGCATTACATATGTCCCCGCCGTCCTTCAAACACGGTTTAAAGGAATCTCTCCACGCTTCAGATTTATTGTAGTACAGGCATCTCGTATCCTGTAAAATATTCCCTCCAACGGTTCCCCTTAACCGGATATTTTCGCTGGCGGTTAAAGTCGCAGCCTCATGTAAGGCAGGGTATTTGTTTTTTATGAGCGTGCTGTTTTTTATATCAAAAATAGTTGCAAGGGCACCTATTTTTACCTTTTCTCCTTTGTCTTCCACATAACTGAGGCCCTCTATGTCTTTGATATCAACGACAAGGCCGGGCTTTTCCAACCCTCTCTTTATCCTCGGTATTAAATCCGTTCCGCCGGCGAGGATTGCAGTCCCGGATTCATAACCGGGAAGCAGGTCAAAAAGCTCTTTCAGGGTTTCAGGCCTTTTGTATTCAAATTCAGGCATCAAACTCATCTGTTGTCTCCTTTATGGTTTTTTCGATCGAAGCGCTTCCATTACCCTGTCGCCTGTCATGGGCAGGTTATATATCCTCTCACCTATGGCATTGCATATGGCATTGGCAATTGCCGATATGGCGGCCGCCCTTGGCGACTCGCCAACCTCTTTTGCGCCAAAGGGACCGTTAGGTTCATAACTGTCCACAAGAATGGAGGTTATCTTCGGTATATCATTGGCGGTCGGCACCCTGTACTCAAGGAGGTTAGGGTTCATTACAATCCCATTTTTGATCCTTACCTCCTCGTAGAATACATCTCCGATGCCCATTACAGCCTGACTCATGATCTGCCCTTCAACGAATTTCACATTTATGGGTGTCCCGCAGTCATCCGCAAGGACAATCTCCACAATCTCCACCTCCCCGGTATCGGGATTGACCTCCACCTCGGCTATGGCCAGAGTAAGGCCGTATGCCTCTGTAAATCTGCCCTTTCCGGAGGAAAGAGACGCGGTCTTGTTAAACTTGCCTTTCCAGAAATAAACCTCGGGCACACACTTGCTGTAGCCTTTTCCAATAAGGGGATCTCCGCCTGCCATTTGAATCCCATACCTTGATATATCAGAAAAAGAGAGCTTTCTTGATTCATCCGAGCTTGGGATAATCCAGCCGTCCCTTATGGCGAGGTCTTCAAAAGGGATATCAAGGCCCGCGGCCGCGTGCTGCAACATCTGATCCTTGAGATCAAGCGCCGCCCGCCTGACCGCCTCGCCTGATACGAATACCCCTCCGCTCAACCAGTTCCCTATGTCATGGGGGCTCACCTCTGAATCACCGGAGTTAACAACCATATAATCAAGTGGGCAATCGAGTACCTCGGCTGCAATCTGCGCCATTACAGTATCAATGCCATTTCCAAACTCAGTCTGTCCCGTATAGAGAATCATCCTGCCATCCTGGTTGAGTCTGATCATGGCCGCGCTTGCAAAAGGGAAGTTATGGGCGCCCGAAAACATGGACGCAGTGCCTATGCCCAGCCCCCTGAATTTTTTCTTTCCATACTTCTCTTTCCATCCTATCTTTTCCGCTGCTTCCTTCAGGCATTCGGGCAGTCCGTAACTCCTCAGCTTATCACCGTTGGGAAGGATGTCTCCCTTTTTCCTGAAGTTTTTAAGCCGCATCTCAACCTTATCGAGCCCCAGTTCATCGCATATCATATCCAACTGGGATTCCACTGCAAAGACCATTTGTTGAAGGCCGTGCCCCCTTTTTGCAGTGGTGTAAAGTTTGTTGGTGTAGACCCCATATCCTTCGTGCCTCAAATTGGGGATATTATATATGGGGTTTCTAAAGACGTGGGCCAGATAGAGGGCAGTCGGCGAGCTTCTCCTGTAAGCGCCAACGTCATCTATCACCTTCACCTGTTGGGCCGTGATCGTTCCATCCTTTTTAACGCCGGTCTTGAGATAAACTATCATCCTCCTTGAAGGCGGGCATACACAGAATACCTCCTCCCTTGTGAGGGTGATCTTCAGCGGTTTCAGTGTAAGCCTTGAGAGATATGCGGCAATAAATTCATAGGGGAATATGCTTATCTTGCCCCCGAAGGCACCGCCGACATAGGTCTTGTGGACCCTCACCCTGCTTATGGGTATATCAAGAAGCTTTGCCAGCCAGAACCTCTTATGCTCAAAGCCCATGTGGGTGAGCCAGACATCCAGTTTTCCGGTGGGCTGATAGCTCGCCACGGCCACATGAGGTTCCATTGCCATGTGGGCGGTGGAAGGTATCTCAAATCTGTCTTCTTTTAAGTAATCCGCATCCGCAAATCCCTTCTCAATGTCCCCATACTCTATCAGGTTCCTGTTTGAAATATTGTTAACGGCCTTATAAGGCCTTGATTTTGTACTGGGAACCCCGAAATCCTCCCAGGCCGTCGTTGTATTGGGTTCTATGGTCCCATGGACGGCAGGTGCCCCGTCCTTCATTGCCTCCTCAGGGTCAAAGACAGGTGGAAGTTCTTCGTATTCCACTTCAATAAGATCGAGGGCGGTTGCAGCGATATCTTCACTTATGGCTGCAACCGCAGCAACCCCCTCTCCCATGAATCTCACCTTGTCCACCGCCAGCGCTGTCTGGTCAGCAGGAAAGGCGGGCGTATCTATAAACGAAAACCGCCGGTAGCCTATATCCTTTCCGGTAATTACCCCCTTTACCCCCTCAAGTTTCTTTGCTTTCTCCGTGTTTATCTCTTTTATCCTTGCATGGGGATAAGGGCTTCTCAGTATCTTGCCGAAGAGCATTTCCGGAAGCGATATATCACCGGTAAAATTAGCCCTTCCGGTTACGATCAGCGCGCCATCGGTCCTCTTTGGACCCTTTTTTATATGTCTGAGATTACTCATGGTCATTACCCCTCTTACTTCTCTGTTTCCATGGCAGTGTCCAATATGGCATCTACGGCATTCTCATACCCTGTGCATCTGCAGATATTTCCGGAGATGGCATCTCGTATCCCCTCTTTTGTCGGTTCAGGGCTCCTCTTAAGGAAGGCCTTGGCGCTCATAATCGTGCCCGGGGTGCAGAACCCGCATTGAAACGCGTGATGGTCAATAAATGCCTCTTGGAGGGGATGAAGTTTGCCCCCCGTTGAAAGCCCTTCTATTGTTTCTATCTCTTTCCCTTCAGCCTCCATGGCGAGTGTTATGCAGGAGTTTACCGGCTTTCCGTCTACGAGCACGGTACAGGCCCCACACTCACCCAATCCACATGCCTCCTTGGCTCCCGTAAGGAGGAGTTCATCCCTCAACACCTCTAAGAGTGTGCGGTTGGGCTTGATTAATACCTCATGTTTTTCACCATTCACCCTAAGCAAAACGCTTCTTTTCATTTCCTTCCTCCATGTTTTTTTCCCAGAGGTCTTTGTCGTTAATAAGGGCATTCATGATGTGATTTTTCACCACATTCTCCACCTCTTGGGGGTCATTTTTCTTGAATGTTTCGATTATCTTGATATGGCTTTTGACTGCATCCTCGATATTGTTTACAAAATAATATGATGTGACCATCGGTCTCACATACCGTCTTCTTAACTTACCAATTGAATTAATCAGAACCCTGTTGTTACAGGACAGGACAAACGTCTCATGAAAGTCATTGTGGGTTTTGGTATAGTCATTGATGGAAAATTCTTTCACTTCCTCCTCCATCTTTTTCACGAGCATGACCATCTTTTTGAAATTCTTATCTGTGAGTTCAGGGAGTGCAAGCCTTGCAGCGAGACCCTCGAGATTGGCTACAACAACGGTCGTGTCGTTCAGCTCATCGAGGGTTATCTTATTCACATAGGCCCCCCTTCTCGGAAGGATCATCACAATGCCTTCCTGTTCAAGGATTCTCAATGCCTCCCTTATCGGGGACCTGCTTATTCCGAACCTTTTCTGAATAGAAGTTTCGCTCAATTTCTCTCCCTGCGCAAGCTTCCCACTGACAATGGCGCTTCTAAGAAAGTTTGTGACGTCTTCCACAAGAAGTGGTGGGATTTTCATGAGCTTTCTTTCTCCCGGTTTGCAGGAAATGACGTTCTGGGCTAATTGCGCGGAAAGCGTCATCCTTATCGTAGTCTATATGCTATGAGTTTCTCGAAAGTCAGGACACATCACGTAGCTTAATTGCAATATTCCTACTTGGTCTGCCGGAGTTTCAATGTGCAATTTTTGTCGACAATAGACATTTTTTATGGGCATGTCAAACAAAAAATGATTAGTCTGATGCCGATATGAAAATATCTCCTCATACTGAAATGTGAAAATACTTAAGTTATGAGAGAGGATTCTTGAACAATAAGCAAGGGGAGAGAGGTTGAAGATCATCCAGGAAACTGACCCAGGCCAGATCCAGGCCAAGGCCCAAAATTAAGGCCGCCACCGAGGAAAAACGGGGCGGCCTTCTAATGGTTAAAAAAAGGAGGGGCTTTCCTTTGCCGAAAGACTCCCCACGAAGGAGTTAACCGACCTTGAAGATAATAGCGCCGCCAGTATCTCCTGCCGCACACCCCGTCCATAGGAAATAACCGCCCCCTTTCATGGCGATTTCTTCCAGTCCCTCAATGATGATACGGCCTGCGGTCGGTCCCTGGGGATGCCCGTATATCATGGAACAGCCATAGTTGTTGAACCCGAGTTCGTCCGTGCCTGCTGCTTCAATCCCCATCTGTTGTGCAAAATAAAGGTCATTCACAATAAAGGGATTATGGGTCTTGATAATTTTCATGTCCGTTATCTTAAGGTTGGCATTTTCAAGGGCCATTTTTGTCGCAGGGACCGGCGCTGCGGCCATATAACCCGGTTTGGTCCTTGAGAAGCCATAGGATATGACCTGTATCGGAATGGATGGATCTGCGCTCAGTTCCCTGGCCTTTTCCTCAGTAGTGACCACAAGGGCGCAGTTGCCATCCGCGGGAAAGGTCTGGGAGCCAAAAGAGAGGACACCGCCCGGCATAACCGGTTTAAGCCTGGCCAACCCCTCTTCCGTACACGGTGTAACCCCTTC